>Ga0224501_10000505_pt1 | contig 31057 bp, 28 predicted proteins | sample SF_Oct11_sed_USG_4_FD_169105 | JGI IMG/M metagenome (GOLD analysis project Ga0224501, IMG submission 169105) | Sediment microbial communities from San Francisco Bay, California, United States - SF_Oct11_sed_USGS_8_1 | ecosystem: Environmental > Aquatic > Marine > Sediment | place: USA... | reverse complement strand
CTGGACGCCCGCAATCCGCGCACTCAAAACCGCGCCCTGCCGGCGGGGGAGGTGACGGTTGCTCAGTATGCCGTTTTCCTGGTGGCTTCATCGGCTCTGTTGGTCTGGGCCAGTTACATGCTGAATTCGCTGGCGTTTTATTTGTCGCCGCTGGCGTTGGCCATTGTGTTTTTTTATTCGATCACCAAGCGGTTCACACCGTGGTCGCACGCGTACCTGGGATTCGCGTTGGCCTGTGCGCCGGTCGGTGCTTGGGTGGCGGTGCGGGAGGAAATTTCGCTGGTGTCGTTGATTCTGGGTGCGGCGGTTGTGTTCTGGCTGACCGGGTTCGACATCATTTATTCCTGTCTTGACGTGGAAGCGGACCACCAAAACGAGGTCTATTCCGTGCCCAAGCGGTTTGGAGTAGACCGTGCTTTGAAAATCGCTTACGCGTCCCATGGGATCATGATATTATTCCTTTTTGGAATGTTGTGGCACCATGCTCTGGGTGCATTGTACGTTATAGGTGTAACTATGGTGGCGGGACTGTTGGTCTACGAGCATTCTCTGGTGAAAAGCCACGACCTGTCGAAGGTCAATTTTGCCTTTTTTAATGTGAACGGCATTATCAGTGTCGGCCTGATGTTCGTAGTAATTGCCGATTGTGTATGGATTTAACGAAAAGGAGTATTTATGAAGAAAAGTGATGGTAAGAAAATTGAAATTATTAAGGAAAATCCGGTGGCGAAGGCTTTGAACGGCTCTCAGTACCGGATGAAGGTGAAGGTTTCCAAGAAGGTTTACCGCAGGACGGATCAGAAGCGCAATATGCGTGTCATGCTGAAAAACGGGAACGGTCCCATGAGGTCATCGGTTTTCTCCGGTGGGTTGATGGGATCGTTCTCTGCTTAGCGGACCCCCTACCGGGGGAGGGAACTGGCTGGCTTGTATCGGTTAGAGAGAATCTAATTTGAGCGCAATTTAGAGTTTGGGTCCTGCGTCACGCTGGGCGGTAATTTGCCACGAAAGATTGGAAACCACATGTTTGATTACCTGGATAAAAGGCTCAAGCCTTTAGAAAATAAAGTATTAGCGGGAGAGCGCCTGTCCTTTGAGGAAGGGGTGACTCTGTTCGAAACTCCTGACCTTCTGGGGGTCGGGCATCTGGCCAACCTCGTTCGTGAGCGGCTCAATGGCGATAACGCTTATTTCATTCACAACCGCCATATCAATCCCACCAATGTCTGTATCCACAGTTGCCAGTTCTGCGCGTTTGGGGTGAAAGCCGATGCGCCGAACGCATATGAAAAATCACTGGATGAGATTTTTGCGGATGCCGGGGCGTACAGGGGAGGGGAGGTCAGCGAGTTTCATATCGTTGGCGGCCTGCATCCCGATTGGCCGTATCAGTTTTATCTCGATATGGTGAGGGGTTTAAAAGACCGTTTCCCGGAAGTTCATATTCAGGCATTCACGGCGGTGGAACTGCATTACCTGGCCGAACTGGCGGGCAAGCCTTTGCGCGAAACTTTGATGGAGTTGAGAGAAGCCGGGTTGGGATCGATTCCTGGTGGCGGTGCGGAAATCTTCGCCAGCCGATGCCGGAAAAAAATCTGTAACGATAAGATTACCGGGGAGGAGTGGCTGGAGGTTCACGAAATTGCGCATGAGGTGGGCCTGAAAAGCAATGCTACTATGTTGTACGGTCATCTTGAAACGGTCGAAGAGCGCGTCGATCATCTGGTTCGCCTCAGAGAACTGCAGGACCGGACGGGCGGGTTCGTCACTTTTATTCCTCTGGCGTTCCATCCCGAAAACACTCCGCTCCAGTTTTTGCCATCCACTTCCGGGCAGTTGGACCTGCGTGCGTTGGCGGTTTCGCGTTTGATGCTGGATAATTTTCCGCACGTCAAAGCCTTCTGGATTATGATCACCCCAAAGATTGCCCAGATGTCCCTTCGAATGGGGGCAGATGACATGGATGGTACTGTGGTGGAGGAGAAAATCATCCATGCCGCCGGGGCCTGTACGGACCAGATTTTTCATCGGCAAACCATCATCGATATGATCCGTGAAGCGGGATGCCGGCCCATGGAGCGGGATACGCTGTACGAGGTTCCTCAGCCTGTATGATTCGGGTTATTTTTATCGCATTTACCCGGAAATTCCCTTATAATGAAATCACTGGAAATGATGGCAAAGAAAATTTCGTTTTCGCTTGACTCTTTTACATAAACAGTTTATTAAATTTATATAGCGTTTGATTGATCCCACATGAAGATATCGGCTTGAATTTCTTGTAAATCTTCTGCACCATAAAGGAGTCGGGAGGAATTGCGGTGCTGGCTGAAATCCATCCGGAGGGCAGGGTAAAACGCAGTACCAAATTGAATTTTTGTTTTTTTTTGTTTTGATTAACAACTTTATTTCCCAGTGAAAAAGGAAAGTAAATTATGGGTTACGAAACCAAAAAAGTAATGGTGGTAGATGACTCCTCTGTCATGCGGCAAATCATCAAGAATAACTTGAAACAGTTAGGGTTTGATCAGACCAATTTGCTGGATGCGGAAGACGGAGAGCAGGCTCTAAAGAGAATCAATGAAGACGAAGTGGATCTGGTTATTTCAGACTGGAACATGCCTAAGATGACCGGGATTGATTTCTTGAAAGCCGTGCGGGCCGACGGGTCTTTAAAGGAGCTTCCTTTTTTGATGGTGACCTCCGAAGCCGACAAGGAGAAAATCATGGAGGCTGTCCAGGCGGGAGTAAATCAGTACATTGTTAAACCTTTTAATGCCACTCAATTAGAAGAAAAGATCCGGGAGATATTCCCCAATTAGATATTCGTGTTTTTCGTGCTCTCCAAAATTTGCAATAGAGGGAAAGCACCTGGAACCCTGAGGTCTGACAGTGCTTCCAGTAACCATTGCAACCTGTTTAAAACAAAATATTTGGCTTGACAAGCAACCGCTTTGCCTTTCTATTATAATTATGTAGGAATAATTTCTTCACCGTATTTTTTTGAAAGCTGGTTCTGTTTTATGGCTTTACGGGGTTTAAAACAAGCCCTGCGGGAATAGAAATAAGATAGGCGGTAACCTCCCCATTTGGTGGGAGGTGGACTTTAAGTTGTTGCCTTGCTAAATCTTCAAACGAGGAAAAATATGTCGACATTTCAGTTTACGAATGATACCGCGATTCCGGAAGAATTGGCGTCTTGTGTTAAGGTCTCTGTTTCCTCTGTATTCCACAAGACCTTTGGGTATTTCCCATCCTTTCAGGATGATGATGAAGAGACCCAGAAAGTAGGAGATGGGGTTGTCGGGATTATTTCTTATGTCGGAGATATCACCTGGCTGATGATGTTAGGGTTTCCAAAAGATTGCGCTACGGGCCTGGTGACCAAGTTCACGGGATTTGAGCTCGACTATGATAGCCCGGACATGGGCGACGTGGTGGGTGAGATGGCGAATGTTCTGGCGGGTGACGTGGTGGCTCGTCTTCGAGAAGGTAGTATCAAGGTGACCATGTCTCTTCCGACCATCATTAAAGGCTCAAATGTCGAACCCTTGCTTCCCCGCGGATTCCCTTCCAAAAAGCTGGTGTTTACCGTCCCCGAGGGAATTGTTATGATTAAGATCGTGGGTTCGAAACCCGGAATGTCTTACGGCCAGACGCCCGGTACCTGATCAGCATCCTGAAAACTGCTTCATGCTTGGGCTTTGTTCCCAGTACTGATCCGCACCTTAATTTTCCCAGATTTTATGGTGCGGGGATATCCTGTGGGCATAAGCCCGACGTTTGATTCCCCAACATCCAATCCGTTTGATTCTTGACCATCGTGCGCAACATGAGTTGCGCTGGTCCTTCCTGATAGTTATCTATTGTAAAATCGAAAGAATGATCTCTAAGGAGAGGGGGATTTATTTCCCTTTATCCCCAACCATTGAAGCCAGCCGCCCTGTTTGACATTTAAGGATAACGTCATCTGCAATGGATTTCAGTGGGAGAATTTTGTCGGCCAGATTGGCTTTCACGACAAAACCGGGCATTCCCCAAACCACACTGGATTCTTCATCCTGAGCAATTACCTGGCCGCCGCGGGCCTGTATGTGCTCGCAACCATGCATTCCGTCTTGTCCCATTCCCGTTAAAACCACGGCTAGAGAGTTTCGGCCAAAAACTTTCGCTACCGAGCGGAACAGGACATCGGCCGCCGGCCGGCAGGAGTTTTCATGGGGATCCTGATTGAGCCGGGTTACCACATCGTCTTTACTCTGTTCAACGTACATATGATAATCACCCGGAGCAACATAGACGTGGCCAGGATACAGAATATCCCCGTTTCGAGCTTCCTTAACGGTTAGATTGGCTTTGCTATCCAACCGATCAGCCAGAAGTTTTGTGAAATTCGGTGGCATATGTTGAACAATTACAATGGGGACAGGGAAATTTTTAGGAAATGAAGGCAATAACTCCGCCAGCGCATTGGGTCCCCCGGTAGAAACGCCTATAGTAACCACATCCACGCGGTGATGTTGTTTGATTGCTTTATTGACTTTTGAGGCTTCGGGAGGGGAGGCGATCGGTTTGGGTTTGGGGAGACTGCTTGGAATATCTAATCCCGCCCGTTCGCTACAGAGGGCCTTAATCTTTGGGATCAGTCCATTTTTGATGAGTTCAATTCCCTCATCCAGGCTGGTGGCCTTTGACGGTTTGGCTACGTAGTCGGTAGCGCCTTTGGAAAGGGCGTCCAAAGTTGCCGTGGCTCCCTTTTGAGTCAGTGTGCTGAACATGATGACTGGCAGTCGGGGCCAAGTTTCACGGATTCTATCCAATGCCTCCAAACCGTTCATCTCCGGCATTTCGATATCCAGAGAAATGATATCAGGGTTGACCTGGGGAATTTTCTGGAGACAGATACTACCATTGGCCGCCACTCCAACCACTTCGATATCAGGATCCTGGTTCATGGTGTCCGAAAGCATTTTCCGAACGACGACAGCGTCATCAACTATGAGTACTCTGATTTTCGGCATATTTAAATTTCTTTAGGTTTCCGGTATTGCTGGATGGTTAAAGGACTGGCCATATGCTTTTTAATGACCCTAATGCCTTATTGTTCAATAAGGTAATCCGCTCCCGTTGATATTTGAAATAGAAAGGGCACCGGTAGGTAACGACCCTGAAAGCTACTCTGTTTTATTAAGAGTAACGGAAAAGCTATTGCAATTCTAGTAAATTTCATACGAACTTGAATCACTCATATCTCTAAAAATTACCATTTTTAAAGGATCTTTTCATTTCTGAATCTGCCAGGATCATTTGCTTGTTTCGGGGTTTTTGTTTCTGTTGAGAAGTGTATTTGATGGGGTTCCTTTTGCAAATTTCTGCTTTTTGAATTGTCTGAAAATAAACTTAGAGGCTTTTGATTCAAAATAATTTATTGATATTTTGGGGGTATTGCCGGTTTGTGTGATATACTTCGCTTGTTAGTTGTTCTTCCGCTTTTTTTGAGCCTGCGTACTTGGTACTCTCCTCCTTTCAAGCGGCCCCAGCCTTCAGGTTAGTTCAGGGGTGAAAAACGCTGCGTAGGCACCTGCCTTTTTCTGCAACCAACTTTAAATATTTCGATGATTTCGCATGTTGCGAAGCCATTGCGTCTCTTCCGGTTTACTACAGATCGGTGGGTCCGCCTGGTTATCGGGATCACTTTATTTGCGCTTAATCGAGCGCGTCATATCGGGGTAAATTGTTTTACCTGTGCCGTAATTTATATTTTTTAAAGGATTATAAATGCAACAATTTAATGAATTAAAACTTCAGCAACCCATCTTCAAAGCCCTTCAATCCATGCAGTTTGAAAAGCCAACCCCGATCCAGGCCCAGGCCATCCCTTTGGCCCTCGAAGGCAAGGATATTATCGCCTGTGCCCAAACCGGGACCGGGAAAACCGCGGCTTTCTGTCTCCCGATTGTGGACCGGTTGTTGGCGCATCCGCAAAAAATGGCGCTGATTCTGGTGCCCACCCGCGAACTGGCTGCCCAGGTAACCGAGGTGCTTAAGGACCTTACCCGGTTTACACCTGGTATCAAGGGGGCTCTTTTGATTGGAGGCATGTCCATGCGTCCTCAAATGGATAAACTGAAGCGTGGCGTCCGCCTGGTGGTGGCCACTCCCGGACGTTTGCTGGATCATCTTGAACGTCGCACACTGGATTTCAAAGCACTTGATATTCTGGTTTTGGACGAGGCTGACCGGATGCTCGACATGGGGTTTGCCCCGCAGTTGAATAAAATTCTTCCCTATTTGCCGAAAGGCCGCCAGACGCTTTTATTTTCTGCGACTCTGCCGGCTAATATTGAACAGCTCTCCGCACGCTACCTGACCGACCCTGTACGGGTAACTGTGGGTTCCGTGTCGCGGCCGGTGGAGAAAATTCAGCAGTCCATTGTAGAAACGACCGCCGCTGGGAAAAACGAGACCCTGGTCGATGAATTGCTTGCCCGGAAGGGTTCTGTTTTGATCTTTGCCCGCACCAAGGCACGCACAGACCGTGTAGCCCAGCACCTGCAGAAATATGGACACTCGGTAACCCGCCTGCATGGAGACCGGACCCAGGGCCAGCGAAACTCTGCCGTGGCGGGTTTTCGTGACGGACGATTCCGGATTCTGGTGGCCACAGATATAGCCGCCCGCGGAATTGATATCAGTCACATCGCGAATGTCATCAATTATGATCTGCCGCATGTACCGGAAGACTATGTGCATCGTATCGGCCGAACCGCACGTGCAGGGGCGGAAGGCCAGGCTGTTTCATTCGTCACGCCGGAAGATAAAGCCCTATGGCGGGCGATTTCAAATTTTCTGGGAAAAACCGGAGCTCCTTCGGTTGCCTTTATGAATGACAAGGGAAGACCTGCGAAAAAGATCGAGAAGAATTCTCGCTCGTTTCGCAAAAAATTCTCAGGGAAACCTCGTCGGCCCAGTCAGCGAAAGGGTTTTGCCAGCCGGCCCTCGAATTAAGCGGCAGAAGCTTTTGCCAACTGTTTCAGGACAGAGGGACCAGTAAGTCTACAATCAGGGGAAGATGATCCGATGCAATCCGGGTGAGGGTCGTGCGTGGAACAAGGCACGACTCCACCTGGATTTTTTTTCGACAAAAATAGGGTCGATACTACCCATCGATCCCTACTCTTTCCCTTGCATCGAATTGAGTCCAAACCATTTGCTTAATATTCGGGCAGATGGGAAACCCCTTACCAGTTTATTAAGCATTCTCTTCCCTCCTTAATCCATTTCAAATTTTTATTGGAATCGCTCTAAGTCCTTTCAAGAATTCAGTTTTCCATTCCTTAAAAACAGAAATTTAAAATGGCATGGAACTTGTAATGTTTGAGGGTATAAGACCAGCCGAAAGGCCCCGTCTGCTTAAACTAAAAACTGATCAGGGATGTCCTATGAATGATGTGGAAAGACTTAAAGCAGAAAAAAATGTTTTGGATGTGAAGAACAGCCTGGCGCGTTTTGCCCGGGAGGGATGGGAGTCAATTTCTGAAAGCGATGTGCAAAGACTCAAGTGGTATGGGTTGTTTTTAAGAAAACCCACTCCCGGATTTTTCATGCTTCGGGTGCGTATTCCTAACGGGTTCTCGAACGCTGATCAGTTGCGTGTTTTGTCGTTGATAGCGACTGAATATGGAAATGGACTCATCGATATCACAACCCGCCAGCAGTTTCAGATCCGGCATTTGCGTATTGAAAACATAGAGATGGTTTTTGAAGCACTGGAGTCGGTGGGTTTAACTTCTCTGCAAACTGGAATCGATAATGTGCGAAATATTATGGGTTGCCCGGTGGCAGGGTTGCATCCAAAGGAAATCATAGATGCCTCCCCTTGGGTCAAAGCATTGAATCAGCATATCCTGAATAATTCTGAGTTTGTAAACCTTCCAAGAAAATTCAATATTGCCATCACCGGATGTCCCGATAACTGCATTCATACGGAAACTCAGGACTTGGCGTTGGTTCCGGCAATCAAAACGATTGGCGGAGTGGAGCATATTGGGTTTAACATTCTGGCTGGCGGAAAACTCGGCTCAGGGGGCTACCGCATTGCCAGCTCGTTAAATATATTTGTCCACCCAGAGGAAGTGGTGGAAGTGTGCGCTGAAATCATCCTGTTGTTTCGGGATAACGGTTACCGGGACTCTCGTACTCAAAATCGCCTGGCCTTTCTTTTGGATGAGTGGGGAGAAGAACGGTTTCGGGAGGAGTTGGTCCTGCGTCTAAAGCGCCCACTGGAAACTGCCGGGCAGGATAAACGACTCAGCGAAATTAAGGACCACATGGGAATTTATAGACAAAAAAAGTCGAAAATGAACTTTGTTGGATTGAAAGTGATTGTTGGAAGGATTCTGGCCGAAGAGTTGTTTCAGGTAGCGGAACTCGCCCATCAATATGGTAATGGCGAAATCCGGATTTCCCCTAATCAGGCTTTAATTATTCCTAATGTGACGGACAAAGGGCTGGGAGACTTTTTAGAAGAACCAGCATTGAAAAACTTGCTTTATGCCCCTTCGGCGGTTCAAAAAAACCTGGTCAGCTGTGTTGGGAAAGACTATTGCCATTTGGCAACTATTGAAACCAAAGGCCAGGCGGTGGACGTTGCCCGCCGGGTGGAAGAAAAACTTGACCTGGAAAAGGTGGGGCCGATTTCGATGCACTGGTCGGGTTGCCCTGCCGGATGTGGGAATCATTTGGTGGCGGATATTGGCCTCTTGGGTAAAAAGGCCAAGATAAATGGGGAAGTTGTGGATGCGGTGGATATTTTTGTTGGGGGCCGTGCTGGGCCGTATCCCAAACATGCGGTCAAACTTCTCGAAAATGTGCCTTGCGAAAAGCTCCCGCAGGTTTTGGTAAACATCATTCCTTACCATACGAGAACGAAAATGCATCCCATAAAGATGAAGATGGGTTCGAAAAAAAAATTAAAAACTGTTGGAACCGCCACGGTCCCTGGAAAGGCATTACCGCCTAAACCTTTTCTGACTTGTATTTGATCTGAAGTTTTTGAGGAGGCATTAAGACCACTTATGTTTGGAGAAGAAATAAATAAGATTGCCGAAAATGCGGAAAACAAAATACGGTATATGCAGTCTTTCCCTGCAGGTTATCTGGTGTTGTCCGCCCTTGCCGGTATTTATGTCGGGTTTGGAATTATCCTCATTTTTTCCATTGGCGGACCCATTCATGCAGGGGCCGGACCCTTTCTGAAATTGATGATGGGGGCAAGCTTTGGGATTGCCTTGAGTCTGGTCATTTTTGCCGGATCAGAATTGTTTACCGGCAGTAATATGATTCTGGTTATTGGAAAGTTGCAAGAGAAAGTGTCTATGGGCCTAGTTATGAAATCCTGGCTTTTGTGTTATCTCGGGAATTTGCTGGGTTCCGTGTTGCTGGCCTGGTTGATGGTACAAGGGGGGAGCCTGGTGGAATCCTCAAAGCTTCTGATATTGAAAATTACATCATCGAAAATGAATCTCGAAGTCGGTGAGTTGTTCATCCGTGGAATTTTATGCAACTGGCTGGTGTGTTTGGCCGTGTGGTTGGCCGTTAAAATGAGAAGTGAGGCCGCAAAACTTATCATGATCTTCTGGTGCCTGTTTGCATTTGTCAGTAGCGGGTTCGAGCATTGCGTGGCTAATATGACATTACTGAGCCTGGGATTGTTGATTCCCCACAGTGCGGAGATTTCCCTCACCGGTTTTGCTCACAATCTTACCTGGGTGACGCTGGGTAATATCGTCGGCGGCGCCTTATTTGTGGGCATGGCCTATTGGTTTACGGCTTCAAAAAATTTGACAATGCTATCCATTGTGAAAAATGGTAATGACGAGTATTCAGAGATTGAACGAATACCTCAGGGCGAAATTGATAAGGTGTCTGAGGGAATAATCACATCCACAATTAGAGGAAGATGATCCGATGCAATCCGGGTGAGGGTCGTGCGTGGAACAAGGCACGACTCCACCTGGATTTTTTTTCCGACAAAAATATGATCAATGCGTCCGACGGGAAACCGGCCGAACCAGGTTCGTTGCGGAACATGATTATCTAAAATGTCCTGAGCGTCATTGAGCAACTGGGTGATGCGTCGGCAGGTTTTATGGCTGGGGCTGGCATTGAAGTCGCCGCATAAAATAACGGGTTCGCGACAATCGGGATGGGATAACCATTTGGAACCCAGCAGACCTTCAAGCTGATACCGCTGTTCGATGGGGCGTACACCGAGGTGCGTGTTTAGAATTTGTACCTTTTGGCCGTTGACCTCGATTTCCACCCACAGGACCCCTCGTGTTTCCAGGCGGGGACGGTTGGGGGGACCGGGAAGATCTCCTGATTGAATCAGCTTCATGGGATAACGGCTTAACAGAGCGTCTCCGTACAATTCCTCCTCAATCTGCAGGGCTGGATGAAAGTGGAACTCCATTTCGAGTTCGCGGGCAATAGCATGTGCCTGGTCCACCTCCTGTGTCCGGCTCCGCCCCACATCTAATTCCTGCAGGGCCACGATGTCGGGATCGTATTGCGCGATGATTCTGGCAATGCGGCGTGTGGAAATGTTACCGTCCATGCCGATACAACTGTGAACGTTATAAGTCATCACCCTTAAAGGAATGCCGGCGGGAGCGGGTTTCGGCGGACGCTGGATCCTGATGCGGGACCTTCTCTCCAGAGCGGCCATCATACCTTCTCGCAAGTCGATTGGGCGGATGAAATTCTCCTCACTGTGGGGAACCGGGGCCGCCTGCGGGAGTAGAGCGAACCCGCGAGTCTCTTCCGATCCCATTCCGCCATGGGTCCCATGTTCTACCGGGAACGTGATGGGACGACCATCCAGACGCCAGCCTGAAATGATAAAATCTCCGGAATCAGGATGATGGCACATGGCCACCCATTCCTCGGCAGTTTCTTTTAAAAACGGATGGTGGGAGCCTAAAAGTATTTCCTCATCGCCCGGGATGTGGAATTCTCCTCCAGGCGTCCAGATACGAATGCGTTTGTCTCCATAGGGGACCATCACCATCGGGATGTTGGCTTCTTCCGCCAATTTGCGGGCCAGTGCGTCCCGGTTCGTCAAGAGGATTTCCTGCGGCCCATAGATATGCCCCAACGGTCCCATGGCGGTAACCGATATTTCTGAAGGTTCGACCGGGTCTTTGAACTCCACCAGGTTGCCGGATAGGCGTTCCAGAAACGATCCACCCAGCCATTTGGAACGGTGCAGTTGGATGCCTTTTTCCGGATTTTGCAGAGAACCGGTGAATTCGCCGAATTGTCGAAAGACACTCAATACGGCTTCTTCAAGAGGCCTGCCGTTTTCCCTGGGGTAGGGGATGCAGTCTTCCTGGCCATGGTCCGAATAAATCCAGACATCGTATTCCCGTTGGGATGATCCCTGCGCGGCATGGGCGATACGCTTAACAGCATCATCGATCCCCTTCAGTGTCCAATGCGCGAATTTGGAAGTGGGGCCGCGTCGGTGAGCCTGTTCGTCGTATCCCACGAAGTTCGCGTGGATGATGGGCAGGCCGCGGGCAACGTCCATTTTGATGCCGATGACGATCAACTCACGCAGAAGAATACAGATCGCCACCCGCGCGGGGATAAACTTGATTTCTTTCCACAGGTCGTATTTTTCAATGGCTCCCTGGATACTGTCTAATATCGCCAGTAAGAATTCTAAAATCAGAAGGCCTGATATTCGTACCAAACTCCACCCGTGGAATACGATCAGATGCAACAGGAACAGAGGATTGCTGAGTTTGAGAAGCCCGCTCCAACCGATCGTGCCGGGACAGAAATGCGATTCCGCCGCTCCTCCGGTAAAAATATTAGAATAGGAGCTACCGCCCTCCAGAAGCCCGGGATCGTTCTGCGCGAGGGTTTTCTCCACATGAGCGCAGGCATCGGATTCAAACATGCGCATAATTTTTTGGTGTTTGCGGTCGAGAAAACTGAAGGCGGGGACAATCCGTTTCACACCATAAAACAGCTCGCCCTGGATAGCCGGGGTGCTGGTGGGAATTCCCGGGAAATGAGTGTGGAGTTGATAGCCTTCCCGCCCGATCAGTTTTTCAAGAAAGGGCATTTTGCCGTTTCGCAGGGCGACTTCCAATTGTGTTCGCGATAAACCGTCTATTTGAAGCACAACCAGTCCGGGATCCGATTCAGTACCCGAGGATCGGGGCAACCCCAGTAATCGAATGCCCCATTCACTCCGGCTGAGCCGGTGTAGAATTTTTGAAAATACGCGTTCCAGATGTCCAATCATTTAATCGTCGCGGCCGTCGTCGGTAAATGCGGCTTCAGTGGATTGGGCGATGTTCTCCCATATTTTCCATTCCTTTTCGATTATCCTCAGAGCCGAATCCCACAGGCTGTCTTCTGTTTCTTTAGGGCAAGGGTGCTCGGTACTCAGGGCGGTATATAAAGCAAGAGACCGTTCAGCGGAATGGGCCATGGAATAATCTTCCGCAGTTTGCTCCAGGGCCTGTTGCAGCTTTTCCCGGTGTTCCCCGGTAATCGATAATGCCTGTTTGAGGGCGGAGATAAATGCGGCGGAGTCATCATCGGCAATCAACCATCCGTTTTTTTGATGATGAATTACATCCCGCGCTCCCGGTGCATCCAGAGCAACTACCGGAACCCCGGCGGCCATGGCTTCCACCAGAACCATTCCCTGGGTTTCACTTTTGGATGAAAACGCAAATACGTTCATAGCATGATAACTGTTCACCAGGTCCTGTCCCTTCAAGCTCCCGGTAAAGTGGAGATTGGAATCCAGACCGGAGTTATTAAATATCTCCTGTATTTCTGTCTTTGAAGGTCCTTCACCCACCACAAGAAAATGTGTTTTTGGGTGGCAGTCAATGAATTCAGCCACTGCCTGGGCAAGAAACTTTAAGTTTTTTTCCGGCGCAAGCCTTCCCGTGTGACCAATCACCAGAGCTTCCCGGGGAATGTTCATGCTTTCGCGAAGGGTAGAGCCATTGCCCTTTTGCAAGGTTATTATATCCATTCCCGTGGGCACCACTTCGATGGCAGTTTCCACCCCGCGCTTCTGGAGGATTTCGGCGATACTCCGACTTGGGGCAATCACCCGATCGCTGAGGTTAGCGTAACCCGTTGCCAACTGAATGACGAATCGCTTGAGCTGAGGGGAATCCAGCGGTACGTAATGGGTGTATTGTTCGTGCATGGTGTGGTGAGTGAATACCAGCGGGACATCGAACGACGCGGCCACCAGCAGGGCGGTATCGCCCAGCAGGAAGGGATGGTGGGAGTGAACCACATCGGGGCGAAACTCATTCAGCGATGCGAAAACATAGCCTGGTATCGGCAGGCGTACGGAAAAATCACTGCCATTAAAATTCTGGATGGCAGGAACCCGGATGACATCCGTCTCATTTTCCGGCATATTCTCAAACTCCGGCGCGATCACAATTACCCTGTGACCCAACTGCCGATAGGTTTCCGTAAAAGATGCCACCGACTTGGCGACGCCCCCGACATGCGGAGTGAATGTGTTGGTTACCATGAGAATATTCATTGAGAACCTTGGGAGGCGCCATCAAATCATTGGGCAAGTAAAACCTTCCCCGATCATATATGGCCTATTTTACCTTAGGTCGGGATAGGATTTTGCCTGAATTTGGTTTTTGCAGGGGATTTTTCTCTTAAATTCGTGTTTAAGTCACCTAATGGAGGATTTTCTCGCTGGGTTGTCTTAAAATGTATAAACAGGAATGAATAGAGGGGTTTATGAAAAAACTTCGGGTAGGGGGCATTGATTTCACCAAAAAATATGTTTGCATGGAATGCGGTTGCCAGCGGGATCCCATCGATGCCAAACGAGGATTACTGGTGATTGAAATTTTTATGTGGTTGCTCTATATTTTGCCGGGAGTTATCTATTCGATTTGGCGGCGGGTACGCAAACAGCAGATCTGCCCGAATTGCCGGAACCCATCGGTCGTTTTGACATCATCTTCCCGCGCCATGGCAATGATGCGGATGATGAAAACCTTTACCCAACCTCAAATGGCAAACTCAAAGAATACCCAAACAGATTTACCCTCCAAACCTTCATCGGGTAAACCGGTTCAATCTCAAAACCAGAAAACCGGCAAGAAAGATCTGGATGCGATTTTGAAATCTTCCAGCCGCCGAGGATTGAAACCTAAAGGACAGCAAGGGCTGATTGATTTTAAAACTCCGAATCAAGGTAAATAATCGGCCACGCAAAGATCCTTTCACCGGGACACGGACCTATCTATGGACTCATCGACTAATGACTGGAGTGGTAAAGAACTCATTGGAAAAGATTTCACCGGCCACAATCTGACGGAAAACGATTTCAGCGAAGCCGACCTTACCGAAGCCACTTTGGATGGAGCCGATTGCACTCGCGCTGTATTTTACCGGGCTCGCCTGCTGGAAGCTCAGGCATCCAAAACCTCTTTTCGTGAAGCTGATCTGCAGGAAGCCAACCTCAGTCATGCCGTTTTTGAAGGTGCCGATTTTACATCTGTCGATTTGGAAGGAGCGGATCTGCGAAGTTCCAATCTTACCCGGGCCGATCTCCGTCACGCCAATATGACCGGAGTGTATATGAGCGAGGCGACATTGCGTGAAGCGTGTTTGGTCGAAGTCGATTTGAAAGCGAGCGATCTCCGCCATTCAGATTTGTCGGGGGCGGACCTCACTGCGGCTGACCTGCGTTATTCAAAATTACAGGGCGCCAATCTTAGTGGCGCCAAGCTGGAAGGGGCCGATCTCACCGGAGCCGATCTCACCGGCGCTCAATTGAATCAGGCCAACCTTTCCGGAGCGGACTTGAGTGAATGTGTAATCAATCAGGCCGACTTTTCAGAAGCCCGTCATCTCACCTGTTCTCAAATTGAATCCACATTTTTTGGTAAAGACGACACGCGTTTCCCCTCGTATATCCAACTACAATGGATTTCCGAAGATACTTTCGAATGCCATTGTTCGGAAAGTTGAACCAGACCTTCCCTGAGGTTACAAAATTTTAACCAAAATAACCGATGGTTCTGGTAGACGAACCTCCATCCCTCTGCGATACTAAAAAAGAGCTCTTAAAGAAAGCACCTAAATTAAAGTATGCGCTGTGGTGGACCGATCTAAAATTCTACCAGTTGCGGCTGGGTTTGGGGTTCTCCTGACACTTCCTCTTTTTTTTATGAACTGGAGTGGAGGAGAGGAATACCCCGAATTGGAGAAAGCCGGACGAGTGGTCCGCTACATGTCGGCTCCACGACAGTTACAGCGGTCATCTTTCATGGCAGTCTATCCACAGGGGAAGCCATCAGACTTTGTCAGTTGGATGTTTTCTGAATTGGGAGCGGCAGAATGGCCTCCCTCGGAGTGGGAACTGGACGAAACGGAGCGTAGGGGAATGCGGTCCATCGGTATGCCTGTTATCCCCAGAGATGTCGGCATATTTTCAACCAGACGGATGGATGCGGCACTGCAGATCATTGTAAAGGCCGATGATAGCAGGGGTATGATAATTGTCGAGGGTTTCCTGAAACCTGACCAGCCCTCAGTTCTGGTTAAAGAATGGCCATTCCAATTGCCCCATGCCTCCTGACTTGATTGACACCTGTACTTTGGTGGATCGAGTCCACAAAATTAATGGAAAAATTTAAAATATTTGTTATCCTGAACTTACACTAATCCTTTTTTAACAATAGCTTGGAGTCAACTCGACCATGCCGGAAGCCCCCGTAAAGTCACCCCAGCGTCCCAAACTAATGATTCGCCGTGGGAAAAAAGTCACCGAGGGTGTTGAAGTTCAAACTGTTTTTGCAGATATCAAGAGTGGACAATTAAAACCATCCCACGAATTCAGTATGGATGGCGTTCTTTGGCGCCGACTGGACAGTCATCCTCAATTGGCCAAGGTATTTGAAGAAGCGCCTAAGCCTAAAGCTTCTTCCAAGAGTGGACTAGTGTTAGGTTTTTTTCTTATTTTTCTGCTGATCGTGGGCCTGTACTTTCATCCTTATATAGCATTTTATAATGTTCAGATATCTGCGGACAGCGGCAATGTTGGCAAGTTGTCTCAATGGGTGAATTATTCCGATTTGCATCGGAATATCAAGAGTCAGCTGGATGGTCAGTGGCAGGAGCTTGTTTCCGGAAAAACGGGAAAGACACCGTATGACAAATCGGCAGAGACAGCGGGCCGGCGTCAGGTGGACAAAATGACCAATGCCATGGTCACCCCTGAGGCAGTGATGGATTTCTCGAAGGGTAAAACAGAATTCATCGGTTCCTGGGCTGACGAAAAGGTTCCTGGGAAAAAGGCCCCAGTAGCGGGAACCATCAGTGATCCGTGGTCCGACCTGGGAATGGATATCGAATCCGTGAACCGGTTTTTGGATAGCGTCAACAATGTTTTGGCTCAAGCGGATCTTAGTTATCAGGATGTGAATACTTTTGTTGCGGCTATTAAAACGGACAAGGGAGAGACGATTCAATTCCTGTACCAGCGCGATGGGATTGACTGGAAGCTTGGAGGAATCACTCTACCCTCAGGAAGTGTTCGCTCGTCTCTGGATAGTATTGTCCAATCCGCCCTCAAGGATGCCAGGGGTAAAGCACGGGTGTCTAATTCAAAAAAGAAGCCAAAGGAAGAAAGTAAAGGGCAGGCTAAAGTCGCCAAACGGGTTGAATCGAATAAAGCCTATATGGCGAACCTGGAATTGACAGGCCTGACCGTTGGGAAAGGAAAGAAGTATATCTTTAATAGCCCCAACCCTGGTGTCTTCGCTACATTGAAGAATAATGGGGACCAGACTCTGAAAGAGGTGGAAATCACCATTTATTTTTACAACAGCAAGGGCGTTATTGTCAGTGAGAAAAAATTATATCCCGTATCGGTTTCCAAATACCGTCCCGGTCGTGATAACGATCCATTGGAACCCGGGAATTCAAAGAAAATCGGATACCTTGTTAAAGAGTTTTCCCCGCCAACCTGGGCCGGTAAAGTTACCATGAGAGTGACCAATATCATTTTGAAGAATTAAAGAACGCACTCCTCTATCCAGGAAGCACCTAAAATAAGATTGAGAAAGAAGCTACGGCGGATTTCATTTGGCATGAAAGGATATTAATGAGTTTGACGGAACGCAAAATTAAATATTTGGAAGCCGGCAAGAGTCGTCAGATTGTCTGGGACAATGGTGGCTTTGGTGTCCAAATTGCTCCGGATGGAGTAAAGAGTTTTATTTTTGAGTATCGTTTTAATGAAATGACGAAACTAATCGTCCTGGGAACCTACCCGGCGATGGATCTGGAGACCGGAAGAAGACAGGCCGTCGAAGCCTTCAAAATGATCATGAAGGGTGCTGATCCAGAGGAAAAGGGACTCCCCGCCCCGCAGGGAGGGGCAGTGCCCGCAAATCCAGAAATAACGAAACAAACCCTGGGCCAGTTTAAGGAAAAGGCTTCGGAAACGCTGGGCCAGGTTAAGGGAAAGGCATCGGAGACTCTGGACCACATTAAATCCTCAGAAACTCTGGGTAGATTTAAGGGGATGGCTTCCCAGAAACTGGAGCAAATCAAGCAGAGAGTTGAGAAAAAGGTTAAACAGGCACAGCCGAAAACTCCTCCTGTAGCAAATAATGTTATTCCGCTTGAGAAAAAAATACAACCAGATGTGGATAAAGCCGTTCCCTCGACTCCACCACCACCACCTCCTCTGGCCCCTCCTAAAGAGCCGGAAGTAGCAGTAGAAGAACAAAAGCCTGCCAGCTTGAAGGATAAGTTTGGAAGAGTTTTGAATAAGGGTGAGCTTAAGACTTTATGGTCCGCTCTCGGAAATTCAGACATGCCTCCGGCTAATCAGTTGGCCGTAAAATTATTGATTATTACAGCACAGAGAACCGAGGAAGTGATTCAGGCGCGATGGTCTGATGTTGATCTGGTATCCAAATGGTGGACCATTCCGGGAGAGTTCACCCTGAACGGTAAAAAGCATAAAGTCCCTCTAACCAACCTGGCCCTGGATCTACTGAGAAAGATCAAAGAACAGTCGGGAATGGCCGGCGTGTTGTTTCCATCCCCTGGGCGCGTCACCCCTATTGAAGTCAAGAGCCTGGAGGAAGATTTGCGGCGAGCGCAAGTCCGGTTCGGATTGAAACCTTTCACTTGCGGGGATTTGCAAAATAGCGCTGTGGGGCAAATGCTCGATAACGATATTCCGGAATCAACCTTATATAAATTACTGAATCAGGATATGCCCGCAGAATTAGAAAAGGATGCCGTTAAAGTAACGGATTCTGATTTACGGAAGGCGCTTGAGAAGCTGGAGAGACAACTTCCTAAAGCCTATTAGGCACACCTGTTATATCCGAAGAGTAAGGTGGTATGAAAAACCTGCGGACCGTTCCGCAGGTTTTTTTGTTGAGAAATGATCGATTTTGTAACTAAAGGTGACCGCTGGTTTTAACCTGGAAGCCTTCAACCTTGTCGAGCAGAAGCTGTTTCAGTTCCATCATTTTGGCCGCTTCCTGCAGGGCTGATTTCCCTTCTTCTTTGATTTTGTTGAGGCGCATATCGAGACGTGCCAGATTGGTGAATAAGGGAAGGAATTTGGCGAGGTATTTAGCTCCTTCGTCTGTGATGTTGTTGTCGGAAAGGTTTAAACTGGCCAGGCTGAGCAGATTATCCGACACCGCGATATATTTAGCCCCTTCATTACCGATGTTGTTGTAAAAAAGGTTGAGAGATTTGAGGTTGACCAGGTATTTCGACTTGGCAATATACTTTGCCCCCTTGGCCCCCATAAGGTTGGTCCCCAATTCCAGAGTATTCAGTTCCTCAAGGAAGTCCATGTTGGCGATGTCTTTTGCACCGTATTCTTTGAGATACGCGGCGGTTAAATCGAGAGTTTTACCGTCCTTGCTGAGTTCCGACTTAACCAAGGCAACCGATTCTTCGAATCCCCGATTTTGGCCTTTGGCCTCTTTATTTAATGATATATCCATAGGTAATTCGCTTCCTCCATACGCGGGTCAAACGCCGTCTCCATGTTTCTCAGAAAATCTGAAGATGGGCGCCAGATCCTGTTTCTTTTGATAACCGATCATACTCCCAACCGACCCTAAGCTCAAGAAAAACCCCGGAACAGGCCGCCAGATTCAACAAAAATTGCCTTTCAGGAACCCAATTTCTTGGTTTTTCATGGCATTCTCTGCTATGATGACGTCATATTTTTAACCGGAATGGCTCTTTATTGAGGAGTTTTTTTCATGTCAGATATAACTCAGTCCGAGCTGGAAGTTAGTCTCGGCAACAATGTGATTGTGACCCAGATGACCCAGGCGGTCAACTGGGCTAGAAAATATTCATTTTTTATCTATCCTTTTATTACAGCCTGTTGCGGGATGGAGTTCATGTCGGCCGCCGGGCCCCGTTATGACCTTGACCGGTTTGGAGCGGCTTTTCCGCGGTTTTCCCCCCGTCAGGCGGATTTGTTGATGGTTGTGGGGACGATCAGCCACAAACAGGCCCCGATTCTGGTTAAAGTGTACAACCAGATGACCGAGCCAAAATGGGTGGTGGCTTATGGTGTATGTACCGTTTCCGGCGGATTCTACGATAATTACGCCACGGTAATGGGCATTGACACCTTGATTCCGGTGGATGTTTACATCCCGGGATGCCCCCCGCGCCCGGAAATGGTTATCGATGGGCTGATGAAGCTTCAGGACAAAGTGCAGGCGGAAACTCTGGCCGACCATGTCAAAGGTCCGTCACCGGTTACCCCCGCCGAACGTCTCGTGAAAATTTAAAAACTTCAGGAATTTCTCAAGGGTTCTCTGCTTTTTCAAGAGCAGAGAGCTCTTTTTTTATGCTCGAAATCCAGTTGCGGGCCGCTTGTTGTTCTACCGGGGTGAAGCCGGGGCGGTCCATCATGCTCTTAATGCCTCCCATTTTCTGATTTACATAATCCGTCAGTGCATTTTGGTTTTTCACATCAAGACGGATTTCTCCTTCATCATCAAGAAAACGCTGTTTTAAATAATGAAAGTAGAGGGCAAGCCTCTGAGCCGGGTCTTTGGGTCCCTTGCTGTATTCCAGGTGCATCAGCGCCTCCTTGCGCCGGTCAATGACGTACCCGAGGCGTGTGTTGTCGTCTTTGTCGAACTGCAGGTTGAACACGTCAAATGCCCAGGCTTTGGTTTCGTCGCTCACCTTCAATTCCGGAAGGGGCAGGTGCTTCACCGCAGATATTTCCAGTAGTAAGGAACTCACGCCGGTTCGATCGCTCCAATAGGCGGCCTGGAGAGGTTGTTCGCGGTTTAATCGGCTGACTTCCTTAAGGAGCGGTTCCATCTTTTTGATCGCCTGTGACAGACGAGCCATGGTTTTGCCATCATATTCATCGAGAAACCACTGAACTTCACGCGGGACACTCGACTGTTCCCTGATTCCCCGTTCAAAGTAGGTTTGAAGAATCTGGTCCATATCCGGTATAAAAAATGCCTCCAGCACTTTCGCAAAATACGGATAATTCAAAATCAGGAACTGGGGATTGGAGCGGATATTCAGTCCATACGCCTCCAGCTCATTCACATGCCCCAGAAACGCTTGTGTCAGGTGCAGTGTTTCATGCAGGTGCGTTGCCTCCCCATAGGCTTTGGTATCGATCAGGATACTGCCCGGTGAAATGCGGATGGTGTCGAACGTGGCGTGCGCCAGTTGACCGGGTTGGAGGAGGGCGTCGGAGTAGGGTTGGATGATGTACTGCCGGAGAGGAACTTGTTTGATTTCCGGGAGAGCTTTTTGCAGCGCGTCTATCGCACGCTTCATTCGCCCGGCGGCTTTTTGAATCAACTGCTCCGGCTGGTGACATTTACCACAGTCGTAGTTTTCAAAACCAGGGATCAGAAAGGCTGTGGTTTCGCTTCCGCCCACTGATTGATTCACCACGAAATTCTTTAGCGTTTTTCCTGTGAGGCGTGGATCTTTTTGGGGAAGATGCTGGGAAATGAGGGAGTCCAATTCCCCGATACCCATAACGGGTTCAGCCAGTCCTTCGTCCGGTGTTCCCATCCACAAAATAGTAATCAGGACCCAATAAGCCCTCAATCCGGGCTGACGCATCAGTTTTTCCGGGTGGGGGAGGGAGCGTGCTGAATATTGAGCCTCTGCCAGACGCTGACCACCTTGCGACCGTTACGGTCTTCCTTCTCGCCGTCCCAGACCGCAAAGGCGACCAGCAGGGGGTCCTTGCGGTCAATAATTGCGTCCCACCTCCCGGAAACATCAAAGGTTCGGGTGAATACCACGGTCCATTCGCCGTCTTTCCAGACTCCTGCTCCCTCAACATTCTGGTATTCCTCGGGTTGAGGGGTGATTGAGCCGAAGCCTTCCGAGTTGAGCTCTTCAACCGTGTGTTCCTGCGTGGTTCGCATTTTGGTGACTGGACTGGACATGACGCCGCCGAAGATGAGGGCGTCCATATCGACACCACCGGTGGAGTATTCTGAATCTTCGGATGCTTCGAGCGTTTCTTCCAGCCCTGCCTTCCAATGCCATATATTAACCGGTTTTCCGCGGTTGCCCATTCCAAAGAAAGGTTCATTGTGCCCATGGGTATGCAGGGTGACATCCCCCAACGCCATCTGCACAGCAACACCGTCAGTGAATACATCGGCCCGGCCTTCCACAAAACCGTTTTTGGTCGGGTCTTTCCATTTAAGGCGAACGGCTAAAACCTCTCCGTTGTTGACGGAGGCCACATTGATGATTTCAATAGCTCCTCTTCGCGCAGACAGGGGACGGAGGACAAGGTTGGTCGATTTAACGTCTTTCCAGACCGGATTGTCGGGATTGGTATCCAATTCATAGGGGACATTATGCGAAATGATATCCGTTTCAAACTCCCCTTTCTGAAATCCCTTGCGGAAGTTCGACCTTATATAATGGGCCAAAGCCCAGCGGTCTTCTTCCGGCAAGTGGGCAAAAGAGTTCATGGGGGTGCCATCCAGCCCGGTTGAAAGTGTGCGGAAAATATCCTCCGGTTTGAAACCCGCTTTGAAATAGTTGGGGTTGGTGATGTCATGAACAAATACGGCATGTTTCCAGGCATCCATCAGTGATTCGGCCAGGCGTCCGTCTCCCTGTCCCGTGGCGCCATGACAGTCCGTGCATTTATGTTTGCTATACAATTGCTTGCCTTTGGCGATCAATGCTTCTGAAGAGGGGAGGGGTTTGATGGCCAAACTTTCTCCCGGTGCTTCATTGCGGAATCTGTCCGAAAAGCTTTTGATCAGGTTAACCAGTGCCCAGGTGTCCTGTGGCGATAAAGCCTCGCCCCAGGCGGGCATTGAGGTTCCGGGGACACCGCTGATGATGGTACGGTATAAATCCTCATCCTTTGGAAGCGTGCCGGTCGGAGTGGAGCGGAATTTAAAAATACCCTTGCGGAAATCGCGGGGCCAGGGGTACAGATAATCGGTTGCATTACCGCCGCCATTCCCATCGCGTCCGTGGCAGTAAACACACATATGCAGATAAATATTGCGACCTCTGTTCAACAGGCTCTGTGCCTTGGTGACAGGTTTCTGAAGGTTGCTCATATCGTGCTCGCCACGCTTGAGGAACGGATCGGATGACATACCGTGATCCATGTGCCCCATATCGTGATCCATTTTTTCGGCAGGTTCTTCGGGCAGGTACTCAGAGCCGGGGGCATCTTCCTTGCCGAATTCAATCATTCCTTCGGGCTTGGCAGGAAGTTTTTCGAGATCGTGTTTATGTTTTTCCTCGCCATGGGAGAAAGCGGGGCGGGGAGTACTCCATAACCAGCCGATGACCGCCACTATAATGAATCCTGTGACCAGGCCCCCGAGGGAGAGTTTTACTTTTATAATCATTAGAGCACCTCATGTGGGGAGAGAGGGGTTCGCCAGGTAAATTACCCGTGCGGCTTTATCGGGTGTTACGGACCATTTTGACACCCTGATCCAGGTCACCCAAATCTTTCAGGTTCCAATAGTCTTCGCGTTGACCCAAACCAAAATACCAGGCGTTGTTGAGGTTTTGCTCGGTGCCGGTCCAAAGATAATAACTTCCGCCGGAAGCAAAAACTTCTGGAAGTCCTATGGGATCACCGTCTTTACTGGTCAACGGTCGTTTTGGATCCCATAATTGTTTTAATTCCTCAAGGGTCGGCAGGCGCCAATCATCATATCCCCCAAATTTCTCGGCATTTTTCCCATCCACATACTCCAGGGCCTGATACCAGTTCATTCCCTTTTTGACCTCATGGAAGGAATCTGATTTTTGCCACATCAGACTGGTGTGGGTATCCACAACGGTTCCATTCGATTCTGCTGTGAATCGAACAGGCTCCGCCCAGGCCGACACCGAAGGTGTTATCACAAGGAACAGGAGGAATATTTCAAAATGCCTGAATTTATATCGTAAATTCATAAGAAATAGATTTTGGTTTGAATACTCATCTTATTATACTAATCGGCAGTCACCAAACCAATTTCTTTTTAAGTGGGCAAAAAACAAGGAAAGCTTATGAAATTAACGGTTTTGGGTTCCGGTACCGCGGTTCCTGATCTGCAGCGCAACTCTGCCGGCTACCTGCTGGAAGCGAACGAAAACCGGTTTTTGATAGATTTCGGTTACGGCAATCTCCATCAATTGCTGCGTCTTGGAGTTACGTATCATGATATCGATCGGATATTTTTTACTCATCACCATCCAGATCACATGTGCGATCTGATTCCCTTTTTATTCGCTTCAAAATACCCGCTTGATCCACGTACGCGCAACCTGCAGATTGTGGCGGGGACAGGATTTGCAGAATATTATGGCCGAATGGAGAAGGCGTTCAACCATTGGTTAACTCCGGAATCCTACCAGGTGCAGATTATTGAAATGGATGCGGAGACTTTTGAGTTTGACGGGCTGGAGGTGACCTCGGGCAGAGTCCAGCATATTGAAATGAGCCGTGGGTTCCGTTTTACGTATAAGGGAAAAAGCATAGTTTTTTCTGGCGATACGGATATTTGCGAGGGTATTGTGAATTTGGCCCGCGGGGCCGACCTCCTGGTTCTGGAGTGTTCCACCCCGGATGACATGAAGGTAGAAAAACACCTGACTCCCCAACTTTGTGGAAAAATAGCCCAGGAAGCTGGATGTAAAACACTGCTCCTGTCCCATTTTTATCCCCCTTGCCACATGGATGCTGTCAGGGTGTCTTGCAGTCAAAATTATTCTGGGCAACTTATTCTTGCTGAAGATTTGACTGTGATAGACCTGTAAGTAGAGCGCCCCATAAGAACCCCTCTCCTGCTTCTCAATATTGTCATTTACTGACAGATTTTGTCTTTTGTGCGCTTTTCATCCTCACTCAAAAAATTTCAGGTTAAAAAATTATATTTTTGCTGAAGAGGGTAACACGTTGAAATTCAATCACTCCAGTGGGTGTGCGGATACCATAAGTTATGTCCCAATACTTTTTATAGGATTTTGGAACGGCAATTGCTTTGATTTATATTAACTGAGGATGAAAATATTTATAGGCAACCAAATGAATAATCATTCAAGAAAAATAGGACTGCAAGCAACAATACTGATGGGGTTGACCTTGCCCACTCATGCGTCAGCCGGGGTTCTCAAACAACTTGAGTCCGAATGCTTATGTCTTACTGAACATGCCACATTGGGACAGGTCGTTAGCCTGGGCGTGATGTTGACTTTGGTGGTAACCATCATTTCTATGAAATGGATTTATAGAAAAGAAGTAGAACAATCATTTTTGAGTAAAAAATTGGCGGAGCAGGATCCTGCCTCTCAGTCTTTTAGGCAGCTGAAAATTGGAGCGGGTTTTTCCAATTGGAGTGAGAGTCGTCGATTGGCCGTACAGAAGCAACGGGTTTAATAGATTTAGAGTTATAAAGTATCATCTCCCCCGAACCAGCTATTCGGGGATGCGGAATTCGAGCGCCGCAAGTCCCTGGATAGCTGGCTCACCTCTTTTTCAGCGACGTTTAATTTTTTACAATAACTTGATTTACAGGTAGTTCTGTTTTCTTATTCTGGAAAATCGTCCAAAATATGGGCATGCTTTTTCAGTGTTTGTTCGAAAATTGAGGCATTTCCCACATCCGGGATTAAGAAGGGGAGGGGACAGGAGTTATTTCTTTTCATAAATAAAAATAGCTCCATTAATTTCAATGACCTAAAAGCTAAGCATATTTTATTGCGAAACGCCGGTATATTTGTCTTTTTTGGAATGTGTTTTGCTTGGTTTTATGTAATAGATAATCATCTAGTTGACCCATCTTCATTATTTTGTTTTGCCAAGGACAGTGTAGAGGGGCTTTTCTCGTTGGCAAGTTTTCCTCCAAGTAGCTTGCCAGATTGGGTACCGGAGTATGCGTTCAGCAGGCCGCATGCTCCGGTTGCCTTCCACACCTTTTTATCCTTTCCTGAGACTCAACGGTACATTGATCCCCCGGAAAGTTCCTTTTTAAAAGCTATTGGTTATTTCCGCCTCTTTCCTTCTTGTTATTCTAATCCTAAAGCTTAAAAGCGATGAAATGCGCAAAAAATTGTAACCTGGTTGACATTTTCTGTCACTTCTCCCAGTTATTTGATATCCGTATAGCTACGTGCTCATTTATTACGCTGAAAGTTCTAAATAGGCTATGTATTTCTATTCATTATTTTCAATGACTTACGCTTCGTGATACCTTTACACCAATTGTAAATGCCTATTTTTCAATGGTTTAGGAACGACAATTGCTTTCCTATGGGAGTATCTAACAATGCCCCTTATGGGGTAAAGGAGAACTAGGATGGATATCAGCGTGCTTTGGTTAGGTCTCGGTATATTTGCGGTAATTTGCGTTATTTTTTTGGCACTGGTGGCGGTAAACAAGGGGTTGAACTTTCTGTCATTTGACCCGCAAAAATCCCCGCTGCGCTCAAGTTGGGTACCGGTTCAGGTTTATACCGGAGATGACGCTTTGGATCATCCTGCCCTTAAAAAGCTGGCCGAAATACAGAGGATAAATCCGGCTGAATAATTATAAGGTTTGGGTTATACAACGGGGGTATCGTGGGCTTCCGTTGACTTTGGAGGGAGGGAGCCGATCCCCCTCCCTCCTTTTTTTACTGGGGAATGGATTATTTCTCCGGGAATGAAAACGAATTGGGATCTTCTGAAAAAAGCTAAAGCGTTAAGTGCTTTAGTTTCCCGGCTGTCTGGAAGGTATGTGGCACCATCCTGCTCTTCCAGGCGGTTGGGGCTCCACCCAAAATTATCCATCTGCCATTCAGCAAATCCAGACCGAAAACTCTCGCGAATTACTCGTCCTTCTTATTGAGTTTCTGATATTTTTCAAATACCAGGTTCATCAGTTTAAAAACCCCCAGCGCGATAAACATGCCGACGATCAGCTGCAGCAAGGGCGGAAGTTCGTTAAGGAAGGATTCGAACCAGTTATAAAGTTGTTCCATCATGATTTATGTTGTTTTGGTTCATTCAAATGAAGACTGAATGGCGGCTAGAGCGGCAGGTTGCAGGGAGTCCCAGTTTGTCTCAGGACTTTTGGTCACTGTAATAAAATCCGCCATCAGGAATACACTGGCGACTCCTTCCAGCCCAAACAGGGTTTTCGCTACCGTTGATTCCTCCGCAGCTTCTGCATTGGCATAGGTTTTGTGCCCGGATTCGATAACCTGACGATCGAGGGTAAACTTGAGCGCGTGCTCGTTTGGGGTGGTACTTATCTGGACATTAACGGTCATCCGAAACTCTCCTTCTAAGTGTTACAACCCGCTCTGCGGACGGGTAATTTTATTATGATCTGGCCTTAAGCCGGGCGAAAAATGCCAAAAGAACTGGTATAACCGTGTAAAAAAGTGGTTTGTCCCACGGGTCCAATTTCACCATTACAGAAAAAACCGCCGAGGGGGATGTCTCCCATTTTCGTCTGGAACATGTCAGAATCGTGGTTAGGTTCTCCGTACAAATATTCCCCTCTGCCAAGGCACGAAAATAACAGGGCTCCCTTTGCTTCCTGCCAGCCGTCCTTACTTTGGTAGCGTGAAAGCATAACTTTCAAGTCTTCGGACGACATCACCTTGTCACGCAAATGAAACTGAACCAACTGCCCCTCACGCAGGAGGGCTCCCACACTCAGAGAACCGGTTTCCCTGTCTATGCCCATTAAATTGCGGATGAGGAAATCTCCCTGACCGGGGTTATCCTTTAATGGATCCATTTCTATACCCAGAAACAGAGACGTTCTCAAAAGTTTTCGGTCATATTCATTTAACGAGTCCACCATTTCCTCCAGCACTTCCAGAGGAGGCCTGCCATCAACTCCCAACAACAGGGTTTGGTCACATTGGGTGATGCTCATGGGCTCACCGATGGGCCGGCAACCCTGGGCTACGATAGTATCGAGTTGGATTTTTCCGGAGAGAGCGACGCCGATCATGCCCCCATTATAAATTTTTTTGTCCAGATACAGCGCATTACCTCCCTGAGCTTGTGCGCCGCTGGCCAGCCCGCCCACCTTTGCGGAACGCGGATAGGCGAAATCCATTCCCGCCAGAAACTCTTCTCCGCGAAAGGTAAAGGGATCAGCTAAAATAATGAAGTGGGGATTCTTAGCGGCTTCGACTCCCAGCCAATTTTGCCATACAGAGGGTGCGGTATCCGGGTCGGGCAGGTCCATGGTATCCGTCTGGATAGCCTGTAGTTCCACCTTTGGCAGGTGTGCCGCCGTCAGGCTGAAAGCGGGTTTCTGTTCGATTTCCCTGCCACCCCCGATAATTCCTCCCCCCGAACATCCTAATAACAAACCGACAGGCATTCGGTCCCGCAGTAATTGAGGAATCGCTCGGTATTGGGTGCGAAAATGGGGCGATACGAAAATAAGGGTTAAATCGGCCTCTCTACCGGCCAATTGCTGTTCCACGCTAGCTACTGCTTCTTCAACGCACTCTTCGATCGTTTCCCGAGTGGAAATGCACGAGGCCCACTTCATCCATGTCTCCCGTCTATAAAAATTAAATAATGATTAAAGTGATTAGATGCAATCAATGAGTGCTGGATTGACCTATTTCCGCTTTCACTCCGAGAAATTCAAGTGCGGCCGCGGCATTTTCAGTTCCATTCTTAACACAGTCAGGAATCCCTATTCCCTTGTAAGCGGATCCAGCCAAATAAAGTCCTTTAAAATCAATTAGTTCCTTTTCAATCTCTGAGATCAACTGGGGATGATGCACCTGATACTGGACATTGCCCTTTTTATATTGAAACACCTCACAAAATAAGGGTTCTTCTGTAACTCCCATGATTTCCCGCAATTCCTGACGTACTTGTGATTTGATCGTCTCAACATCCTGCTCCGCCAAATGCTCATTGACCGCCCCGCCTACGAAGGCGCGGAGTAAAACCCGGTCATCCGGAGCTCGACCCGAAAATTTGGATGATACCCAAGTGCAGGCTGTAATCTTTCGTTTTTCGATATGTGGCACCACGAATCCAAACCCTCGTAACGGGTGGGCAAATGTTTTTCGATCAAATCCCAGCGCTACAGCGGCTGTGGAAACATACGGTATCTGGTCCAGCCGGGCGGCGATACTGGGGGCCCAGTCTTCTATAAGCCTGGCAGTCAGGTTAGCGGGGGTGGACAGGATGACGGCGTCCGCCTCCAGTTCCTCACCTGTTTGCAGCCAGATCCGCCAACTGTTGCCGGTTTTTCTGAGAATATCCACCTGGGCTTTGGTGCGGAATAGGATATTGGGGCATTGCTCAACCAGTGTCTCTACGATTTCACTCAATCCGTTTTTCATCGTTAAAAAAAAGGAAAATGGTTTGTAGCTGGAAATTTTGCCGGGATTGGGTGTGGTGGGGCGTTTTCGCTTCTGGGCCAGCATACCGAGGACCAGGGAGCGGTATTTTTTTTCAACCTGCTGAAACATCGGGAACGATGCTCCCAGGCTCATGGTTTCCGGGTCACTCGCGTATATTCCTGACATCAGCGGTTGCGCCATGCGTTCCAGCGCCTCATTTCCCAGGCGCCGACGGACGAACGAGGCCAGACTTTCATCTGAATTGCAGCGCCGCCGGGGGAGAAATAAGTCCATTCCCATTCGGATTTTGCCCGGCCAGCTGAACAGCCGGGTCGTGATAAACGGCATGAACTTGGTTGGCACCATCAGGCTTAAGCCGTCTGGAATGGTAATCATTTTATTGTTAAGGTAGACGAATGTCTTGGGGTGATCGGTTTTGGTACCCATGAGGTGGCTGTCTATGCCGAGTTTCTTGCATAACTCGACCACTGCCGGTTTTTGGGAGATGAACGAGTCCGGCCCGCGCTCCAGGATAAAACCATCCCGCCGGATGGTATGAATCTTGCCGCCCAGGCGGTCCGACCCCTCCAGCACGGTGCAGGAGACCTGGGCGTTTTGGTTGATTGCTTCCTGAATGCGGTATGCCGCCGCGAGCCCGGCAATGCCTCCGCCTATGATAATAACCTTTTTCATGCCGCCATTATGACAGGTTTGCAGGGCGGGATCAAACCTGTAGAAAACACAAATTTATATGATTAGATCTGACCTCAGGGCTGTCTTCAATTTTTTCAGCCATAGGGGGAGGAGTTTTTATTCAAATCGGTTATAATACAGTTATTGATTTTTGGTCCAAAAACCTGTTTAATACGCGGCTCTCGACCGATTCGCCACCGTAGCTCAGATGGTAGAGCAACTGATTCGTAATCAGTAGGTCAGCGGTTCAATTCCGCTCGGTGGCTCCATTTACTCACAATGAAATAGATTGTTGTAGGTGATCCCATTTTCAGTTGGGTTCACCTTTTTTATTTTAATAAAGTGATAAAATGATTTCCTAATATGTGATTTTTTTTTAGGCTTTATGCTGTCAGGCCCGGAACCTCCAATTTTGGGCAAAAATTCTAACTTATCTTGTTGTAAAGCTATCGGGGTCGATCAGGATCGCTAACCTATTCAGTTACAAGTTTGGTTTAGGAGACCGTTTGTAAAATAGTGTCTTACGTCTTCCTATTTTAAGTCATTAGCTTAGAACAACTTGAATCATGTCCACTTTGGCTCCAGAATCATCCTAAGGTAAATAACCCTTCCCTTTAGCATTTTCTTCATTTCTCTAATTATTTTAATAATCGGTTTATTATATCTAATAATTAAAAAATTACCCCAATGGGGGTATTTAATTGAGGTGGGCTAATCAATAGAATTACAACGATTCGGCAATAGCCGGTGGTGGATGTAAAAAGCTTATTTAATATTTTGAGATAAAAAATATATGCTGGAATTCCAATTTAATCAATACGTTAAAAAGGCTATCTACAATGTGGAGTTAGCCTCAAGGTTGATTAAGAATTCCGTTTTGTCTAGAGGTGTAGTTGGCTTTTTCATTATAGGCAGCCTGTTGATCAGTTCATTGAATTACGCTTATGCAGCCCCTGGACCCTGTATCAAGACCGGACCAAAGGAAATCACCTGTACCGGGGATCACTCCTCCGGTATAGCCAGCGGACAGGATTATTCCTCTCCCCCGATAAATACTCTTAATATCAATTCTCTTTCAACTGACATACTACCTTCCTCTGGGATGGTTGGAATTTCTTTAGTGAGTGTTTCCGGAAGCGACCTGACTGTAGTTTATGATGGCCAGCAGAATACTATTCGTACCAATGGGGAGAACGCTCATGGTCTGGTTGTGGATTCTTCAAGAGGAAGAAGGGGCAAAGTTTCCGTTTCTAGCAACGGAGACATTGTAACCAACGGCACGGAGGCTCATGGGATCGTAGGTAGAAGTGTCTTTCTGCCAAGAGGCCACTCGGGTGGGAATGATGACCATCCAGGCAAGGCAGGTGAGGACCACGGCAAGGCAGGTCAGGGCCATGGCAAGGCAGGTGAGGACCACGGCAAGGCAGGTGAGGACCACGGCAAGGCA
>Ga0224501_10000504_pt1 | contig 31061 bp, 30 predicted proteins | sample SF_Oct11_sed_USG_4_FD_169105 | JGI IMG/M metagenome (GOLD analysis project Ga0224501, IMG submission 169105) | Sediment microbial communities from San Francisco Bay, California, United States - SF_Oct11_sed_USGS_8_1 | ecosystem: Environmental > Aquatic > Marine > Sediment | place: USA... | reverse complement strand
TTTTCTTCCTTTTTCCTTTTACTGGTTAAAAATAAAACTTAATTTCTTAATTATTCTCTCTTCGGGCGCGATCATACAGATTTAATGGTGAAGTTCAACCGTATCTTTTAGATACACGCATGACAGAATTGCAAATACATAGGCCTGTATGACAGCCACCAAAAGCTCGAAGAGTAGCAAGGCTACATTAATCAGGACCGGAAATATGCCCAATGCTACATAGGCCGCGCCCATAGAGGCTGCTGTTACAGCGAAAGCCGCGACAATCTTTAGAACAATGTGACCGGCCATCATGTTCGCAAATAAACGAATAGACAGGGTTACAGGTCTTACGAAGAATGAAATAATTTCAATTGGAATAATAAAGGGCATCAGGAAAATAGGTGCGCCCGATGGAATAAAGAGTGAGAAAAACTTTGTTCCGTGATTATAGATTCCAAACCCGATCACCATAACCAGTATGAATACTGCCAAAAAACCTGTGACAATGATATGGGATGTATAGGTAAATGAACCCGGAATTAGCCCGAGCAAATTCCCCATAAGGATAAACATAAAGAGTGTAAAGATAAACGGGAAGTACTGTTTCCCTTCATGACCTATGTTTTGATGCACCATTTGACCAACAAAATCATAAATAAGCTCGACCAGCATCTGCAATCTACCGGGTACTAATGAACCACGGTTCATGCCTATGGTCAGGAGTGAGATAGAAAGCGCTGCACCTAAAGCCATCCAAAGGGCTGAGTTTGTAAAAGAAATATCAATATTATTAATAATAATTTCGTGATCGAAAACTTTTTTGATTTCAAATTGTTCTATCGGGCCTGCCACGTTGCAACTCTCTCAATTAATATATTAGCAAGTCATCTTTTAAATCCGGCCTGTTTTAGCGTATTTTTTTTTGACTTGCAATGGCTCATTTACGGTTCATCCAAATTTTTTTGAGTTGCGGCATTGGCACGAAATACACCGCTGATAAATCCCATCAACATGAAGAACAAAATTCCCAGTGGTGCACTGTCAAAAAAATAGTCAACGCCGAACCCTAAAAGTCCTCCGGCCACAACGCTTGCCAAAAATTCTGATCCGGCTCTTGATTGCTTTCTGGTTATTTGATCCTGCTTGTATTCCTGTTTTTCCTGAACTTCCTTTTTCTTGAATTTGCTCAGGCGCCCTTCCAGATTTTTAATCTTTTCTTCTATGTCTTTATCGAGTTCTTCCTTATCCATGAGCCAAGCCTTTATGCCGCATCTTTATCAATGAAATTGAAGGATTGCTGAAGGTCAACCGAGACAAGTTGTGAAACTCCTTTTTCGGCCATAGTGACACCATAAAGGCGATCCATACGCGCCATACTCAGGCGGTGATGCGTGATGATCAGGAAGCGGGTCTTGCTCCGTTCGGTGATTTCCTCCAGAAGATCGCAAACGCGGTCCACATTTGTGTCATCCAGAGGTGCGTCAATCTCATCCAGCACACAGATCGGGGAGGGGTTGGTCAAGAACATAGAGAAGATCAGCGCGATAGAAGTCAGGGTCTGCTCACCCCCTGATAAAAGTGATAGAGATTGCAAGGCTTTACCCGGAGGTTGTGCGAATATTTCCAGGCCAGATCCAAGAGGGTCATCTGAATCAATGAGTTCCAAATGCGCCTTGCCGCCGGAAAAGAGGCGCACAAATAGTTCCTGAAAGTGGGCGTTGACCTTCTCAAAGGCTATTCTCAGGCGTTCACGGGCTTCCTTGTTGATTTGTTCGATCCCGCCGCGCAGTTCTTCTATGGCCTGAATTAGATCATTGCGTTCATGGAGCAGGGTTGTGACTTCTTTTTCCAGTTCATTAGATTCATCTTCGGCGCGCAAATTCACAGGACCGATCATCTCTCGGTCGCGTTCAAGCTTTGTTTTTTCAGCCTTGATATTTTCCAGATCCTCGATTTTATATTTTACAAGATCCATAGCAGCGTGATGGACTAATTCTTGTGGTTTAATCTCGAGTTTTTCCTGAATATTTTGTTCAAGGGTCTTTAGATTTTCATTGACTGCCGAAAGTGTTGCTTGAATGCGGGCGCGCTCTTCTCGTGCATCGCCGAGTATGTTTTCGGCTTCTTTCAAGGCCTTATTGGTTGTAGACACGTCATTTTCACATGCAGTTAGCTGCTCTGTAGCCTGATTTTTCTGCTCTTCCATCTGAGAGATTTTTTCAAGCAAAGCTTCATGGCCTTTTTTGAAGTTTTGCGGGCTGTCTTTTAGAGACTTATATTTCTCTTCAATCTGAACGGCGCGCTCACCAAAGGTTTTTTTACGCTCTTTTGCGCGGATGACTCTGTTTTGAAGGCTAATGCGTTCATCTGCCAAGGCTTGCAAGCGTGCCTCACGCGTGCGTTTATGTTGTTCAATTAAATCAAACTCACGCAAGGCATCGCGGTAATCTTGCTTAACTTCTGTCAGTTCAGTTTCTACTGCTTCAATGGTTTTGCTTTGTTCATCAGTTGATTTGTCTAGCATAATGCTTAAGGCTTTTTGGTCATGCTCTAAAATATCGTTTAAGGAGGCAATGTCCTTATTCGTAAGCTCTATGCTCTCTTGTAATTTCTGGCGATCATTTTCGTTTCGGGTGTTTTTTTCACGTAATATGCCAAGTTCACGATTTAGCTCATTAAGCTGCTTTTCACAGATATCGAAGCTACGCAGGCATGATTCATAGGATTCTTTAGTCGTCTCTTTCTGGGCTTTTTGCTTTTCGAGTTGGCTTTCCAGCTTTAGTGCCTGATCTTCAATGGCTTTTTCTTTTTTCTTTAAAGCCTGCAATTTGTTTTTCTGTTCCAGATAAACGGCGTGACGGTCGGTTGCGCTGGCTTTTATTGAGTAGCCGTCCCAGCGCCAATAGGTTCCTGCTTTGGAGACAAGTGATTGTCCGGCTTTTAAGTCTGCTGCGAGTTGTTCTCCCTGGCTATCCTCTTCGACAATACCAATCTGAGAAAGAGCAAGATCCAACTCTTTGGGTGCCTTTATATAGGGCTTGAGGGATTTGATACCACCGGGCAACTCAGGGACATCGAGTTTTTTTATGCGCCAACTTGCAGGTGCATCAGGACTTTCATCAATAATGCAGGCGGTAAGGCTATCGCCCAAGGCGCGGGAGAGGGCTGTTTCAAATCCTTCTGTTGTTGAAATAGAATCCAGAATAGATTTCTGGTTTTCGCTTTCATCTTGATTAAACAGACTTTGCAAGGTGGATAATTCAGCGCGAAATTCTGCCAGATTTTTCTGAGCGTTGGCATAGGAACCTCTTTCCTCTTCCAGTTTTTCCTCGGCAGATTTTAAGGTATTAAGTTTGTGTTCTTTTTCTGTGTTAAGCTCTATGATTTTGTCCTGAAGCTCGGCGATCGAAAATTCCACTTCTTCTATATTATTTGACGAAGAGTTATCTCTTTCCAGAATTTCAAGTTTTGTTTCTGCGGATTCTTTTCTCTCTACCAATATATTTTTTTGCTGTTGGTTGCGTGATATCTGATTTTCAAGAGCGGATTGCCTTGCTCTTGTTTCTGCGGCATCTTCTTTTAGTGCTGTATAGCGTTCTTCAAGTTTTAAGAGTCTAGTTTCAATATTTTCTTTAGCACTTTGTTTTTGTTTGAAATTATCATCCTCATTGTCTTGCGATTTAATGAGGTCTTCTTGCTCTGAAATTGTTTTTTCCAAAGCACTATTTGATTCAGTAAGAGTTTGATCTTCATGAGTAAGATCGACTTTTATTTGTTCGAGCTGGTTTTTTAAATCCCGGAGGTTCTTTTCATATGTTTCAGCTTCATCTTCCATGCGTTGTAATGTCAGCTTTTGGGCTTGTAAAGCTGCTGAAATCTCGGATTCTCTTTTGCGTAAAGGTGGTAAATCCTCAATCTGCGTGTTTTGGGTTTTGGTCAGCTGAGTTACAGCGATCAGCTTTTCGGCAACAATTGATTCTGTTTTACTAAACTCGCTCTCATAGTCTTTTTGCTTATTTGTGAGAGATTGCCATTCCAGATAGGTGATTAGCAGTTCAAATTGCCTGATCTGGGCATTAAGATTTTTATATTTACTGGCCTGACGGGCCTGACGTTTCAGGGAAGACAGCCGTGATTCCATGCTGTTCATAATATCTTCAAGGCGTTGAAGATTTGTATCAGCGGCTTTTAAGCGAAGTTCTGCCTCGTGGCGCCGTGCATATAAGCCTGCGATCCCTGCTGATTCTTCCAGGATAAGCCGTCTTTCCTGCGGTTTGGCGTTAATCATGCGTGTGACATGGCCCTGTGAGACCATAGAGGGTGAATTTGCGCCTGTGACCGTGTCGGCAAAAAGCATCTGAACATCACGCGCTCTGACGGTTTTGCCGTTAATACGGTAGGTAGAGCCTTGATCGCGCTCTATGCGGCGTGTACTTCAAGCTCATCCATAGTATTAAAACCGTTAGGGCCTTCGTGAGCTTGATTGTCCAATAAAAGCGAGACTTCAGCTATATTACGGCGAGTGCGCGCGTTCGTGCCGTTAAAAATAACATCTTCCATGCCGCCACCGCGCATGCGTTTAGCCGAGCTTTCGCCCATGACCCAGCGTAAGGCCTCTACCAGATTGGATTTTCCGCACCCATTTGGTCCGACAATGCCATTGAGACCGGGCATGATTTCAAGCTCGGTTTTATCCGCGAAGGACTTGAATCCGCTTATTCTCAGGCTTTTGAATTGAACCATGTGCCGTTTATTCTTTCATACTCAATCGTGTTATTCATCCGATTCTTTGGACGTGTCTTCGGGGATTACTTCCGGTATTTCCTCGGTAGATTTTTTTTCTTGTGCTTCGGCAATTAATGAGTCGAAGGTTTTTCTCAATTCCGGATAGGGGGTTAGTCCCATAATAACAATCGAATCATTTAAAACCAGTGTGGGCGTAGATTTAACGTCATGTGTTTTATGTGCGTTTTCCTGTACATCGGTGATGATTTTGTGTATTTCTTCGCTATTCAGGCATTCTTCGAATTTTTCTTCGCTAAGACCAAGTAAACGCGTGTTTTGTTTCATATAAGGAATATATTTCTCATAACTTTTCCATTGATCTTGCGTCTCGAACATAAGCTGTACAAAGTTAAAATAGACTTGATCGGGCAAGCATCGTGCTACGGCACCGACTTTTATACCAACGTCACTCAGGGGAAAGTCGTTATAAACCAGATAGGCCTTTCCTGTATCAATATAATCTCTTTTAATTTTGATATAATTAGTTTCATGGAAATGCTTGCAGTGACCACAGGTAAAAGCACTATGTTCCGATATTTTTAACGGAGCGTTAGGGTCACCAAGGATGCGCGCAGAGTAAGGATTGTCATTTACTCTGCTTACAGCAGGATTGATGTGTATAGGGGGTGTGGCGGCGTTCTCACTTGTTTTGATACTTTCTTCGTTTTGTGCTGGAGCGGAAGCTTCAGTAGCGGTACTTTGCTGTGACACGTTTTGTATTTTTTTGTTTGAGGCATAAAGACCAGCAATAAGAATGATGCCAAGCACCACAAGAACAGCAGTGATTATCGGCAAGGCTGAAGTTTTTTGATTATTATTCTTTTTCTGTCCTGTCATAATTGAAACTCCTTTTTTGTAAGTGACAATAGCACAATGAATATTAATTCAAGTCAAGGGAATCAATGTTTCCGGCTCATTATTATAATGAATTATTTTCGTAGTATAAGATCAATGCGGTCATCTTTATCAATTCCACTATTCTGATCACCCAGAGTATTGAGCTTTATTATTTTCGGGTTTATGCCGCCATCAATCAAAAACTGACGGATTTCAAGAGAGCGTGCCAGAGAAATGCGGATTTTACTATGTTCTTCTCCGGCGATTTTTGTCGCGTAGGCCCGAATTTCTATTTTTGTGATGCCATCATTTTGGATTTGTTGCATGGCGTATTGTCGCAGGAAATCAATCGTGTCGGCATCGAATTTAACGGCACCCTTTGCCATGGGGAAGCTGATGAGTGTTTCATCTTGATCATTTGTTTCCTCATCCAGCGAGATAAGCTTTTTCTCACTCTCAATGATGTCAAAAATATCCAGATTCGAAACATCACTCGGTGAATTTTCTGGATTTAATATCGAGGTTATTCTTTTAGGCAGGTTTTTTTCGCTGACCGGCTCACCCTTATACGATAGCTCTTCAAGATAGGAGGAGGGAACATTGAGTATTTTAGGACGTTCGGGTGGAATCGGGATTTTTTTCTCTGCATAGGCTTCTTGTGCCAGAAAGTTGGAGGCACAGAAAACTAGAGCAAAAGTTATAATAAATATACGGTGTAGCAAAACGTGAAGTCCTGTTAGTCAATCATGTGCAAATATGCAATTTACGGTTTTGCCGGACTTACAGTTTTCAAAAGTTTCAAGACATCGTCAAACACTTTGTCATTACCGGCAACTATATTACCAGTATCTATGGGATTCTTTCTTCTGTCATCAATATCTGTAACAAAACCCCCAGCTTCTTTTACGATCAAAATTCCAGCCGCAATATCCCATGATTTTAAATCACGTTCCCAATAAGCATCATAGCGGCCTGCTGCGACATAAGCCAGATCAAGCGCGGCGGCTCCAAAGCGGCGTAGCCCTGGTGCTGCTGTTATCATTGTATCGTATTCTTTTATGAATTGCGCACGTTGCTCGACAGATCTTCGCGGTGAGCCTGTCGCTATGGTGGCAAAAAGCATGTCTCCGCGGCCTGATACACGAAGGCGTCTTCTTTTGTTAAATGCCTGTCCACCTTTCTCGGCGTGAAAAATCTCGTCTTTGACCGGATCGTGGATAAGACCGGCAATGATTTCTCCTTTATGCTCCAGAGCAATAGAAATAGCCCAATGCGGCAGACCGTGAAGGAAGTTTGTTGTGCCGTCAAGCGGGTCGATTATCCAGCGATAATCGCTGTCATTACCTTTAATAACGCCGCCTTCTTCCATCAGGAAATTGTAATCAGGGCGTGCTTTTTGTAATTCTTCGAAAATAATTTTTTCTGCCCGTTTATCGGCTGCAGAGACAAAGTCTCCTGGTCCTTTGGTTGAAATCTGCAAGTTTTCGACTTCGTTAAAATCGCGGAGCAAAGAACGCGCGGCTTTTTCAGAAGCGCGCATCATTATCGTCATAATCGGACTTAGAGTAGCCATAATGTTTATTTATCCTTTATAGCGTTCAACATAAGTCGCATCTTCAACGCGGACCACAATTTTAGTACCTGATTCGACATGAGGGGGGACCATGACTTTTACGCCATTTTCTAAAATCGCAGGTTTGTAAGATGTCGTGGCGGTCTGACCTTTAACTACAGGCTCTGCTTCAACAATCTCCATGACAACGGTATCAGGAAATTTAAAGCCTAGAGGTTCGCCTTCAAAGGTCTCGACTTCGATGATCATATTGTCTTGTAAGAAAGCTGCCTGTGGGCCAATTTGATCTCTGGTTACCGTAATCTGATCGAATGTTTCCTGATTCATCAGGTGGACCTCTTCTCCGTCGGTATAAAGAAACTGGTATTCTGCTTGGTCAAGACGCACGCGCTCGACTGTTTCTTGTGTTCTGAATCGTACATTATCCTTATTACCTGTGCGGATGTCACGCATTTCTACCTGAGCTACTGATGCGCCTTTACCGGGCTGTTGAATCTCGTTCTTCAGGACAACGTAGAGCTTGCCGTTATATTCAATCACGTTACCGCTGCGTAGTGTAATAGCATTTACTTTCATAATTCGCCTTCACGCTTGTCTTACCTTGTTTTATCTTTTTGGGTTAAAAGCATATATTTCCCAAAACTCTCAAGTCTAGCTTTTATATCGGGATCTTCTATTTGCGCAAGTGTGTCTTCAATATATTTTTCATCTGTACCAGATAAAGACTGCATTTTTTGTATTCTGGATTTCGTTTTTGGTTCTAATTCTGTAGCTGTGAATTTTATATCTGTAATCCAGCCTTCGCCAAAAATCTGGTTTATTCTTTCCAATATCAAGCCCTTACGATAGGATAAAGTGGTGGTTAAAGCGTTGCTGGAAGCTATTTCCAAGGTTGCTAACGCTTTCTTGGTTTTGGGATCTTTTCTGTATCTTAGTTTTATTGGTTGTGCCTTATCAGCCATATCCTGTCCGATTATATCGGCCCATTGATTGACGATCCGTCCTAATGAGATATATTTGCGGCTGAAATTTTGTGCGGCGACTTTTGCGGCAGATTCGGATATAGGGCGCATGGCTAGAAACCTAAAACAAAAAGCGGATAAACTCAATCATGAAGAAATTATAGCATTTCGCACTGCAATTCTGAACTGGTATGATCGGCACAGGCGCGTTTTGCCATGGCGCGCTCTTAAGGGGCAAAAACCTGATCCTTATCATGTATGGCTCTCCGAAATTATGCTTCAGCAAACAACTGTAACTGCGGTTATTCCTTATTTCGAAAGATTTTTGTTTCTATGGCCTAGTGTCCATGATCTGGCAGGTGCGAAAAACGAGGATATTATGCATGAATGGGCGGGGCTTGGATATTATGCAAGGGCTAGAAACCTTCATAAATGTGCAAAAGAAGTGGTTGAGAAGTATGGTGGAGTTTTTCCTTCTAATCAGGACGAGTTAAAAAAGTTACCGGGTATCGGTGATTATACCAGCGCAGCAATTCTCTCTATCGCCTTTGATAAGCCTGCTAATGTAGTGGATGGAAATATAGAGCGGATTATGGCTAGGTATTTTGCCGTTTTAGAGCCTATGCCCAAGAGCAAGTCACTATTGAGGGCAAAGGCCGCTATTTTTTCAAAAGGGCAATCTCAAAGATCAGGGGATTACGCTCAGGCACTTATGGATTTGGGTGCGAGTGTTTGCACTCCTAAATCTCCGTCTTGTGTATTATGTCCTGTCCGGAGTGGATGTCTGGCATATGCCAAAGGCATTCAAGCTGATCTTCCAGCGCGGATACGAGAGGAAAAAAAGTCGCGTCGTTATGGGTATGTATACTGGATTACGAATGAGGAGGGAGAAGTTCTGATTCATAAGCGACCCGAAAAAGGCTTGCTAGGTGGGATGATGGCTTTACCGACTTCGGAATGGAAAAATGACATAAAATACGCGGCAGTTGATACTCTTAGTTTTCTATCAGATAGTTTTCTATCAGATAATGTTGTAGAGGATTATAAAGCTCATATTGAACATGTTTTTACACATTTTCATCTCACACTTTATCTGCAAAAGGCTGTAATATCGGACTGCAAAGAGATACCGCCATCCTATAAATGGCTGTGTGTTGAAGAGGTCAGCGCAAGTGGTATGCCTACTGTTTTTCAAAAAGCACGGGATTTATTCCTTCTGGCCGCATGATTGGTTGAACGAAAGACGTATTATCAGTATAATGTCACTTGCAGCTTATTTTTTCATCAGGTGATATGTGTGATTTTTTTTAAACATAGAAGTTTTAAATCATTTGTGAGTGGCATATTTTTGCTCTGTCTTGTGTCATTTGTAGCATATGCTCAGGTTGATCCATCCGCATATTCCTTTGGGGCAGGGAAGGGAGAGTACATAAAGATTGTTCCCAGAAATGATAAAAATGATGAGATTAATTCTTATCGCGAGAGTGAAAAATCGACCAAAAAGGAATATATATATGAAGAATTAAGCATGGCAACACTCGCTCATTTATATTGGGCTGTGTCATTGTTGGATATCGAAAATGACTCTCATATTGATGATTTTTTGAAAATAAATGAATGCGAAATTTACATGAATTATTTCGGAAGTGAATTTGAATGGAAAGAAATTCGGGAAGCAGGACGGAATTTTATCAGGAATAATAAAGATCAATTTCCACTAAGATTTAAAATTGTACAGCCCCTGAGGCTTCGTGAGTATGATATGAAACGAAAAGCCTTTCTTATTGATGAGGATTTCCAGATAATGTCTATCAGACGTTTTGAGGCTTATGCCAGTGATGCCTATAACAGAATCTGCAATGATCCTTATGTAAAAGAAATGGAGGGGTATACTAGGGGTATTGTATTGGAGTTGAGCAGGCCTTTTTCTCTGACATATGTACCGGCCAAGTCGCAAGATGCTTTGGACTATATTCAAGAAAAGGAAGCAATACTGAAAACTTTACCTGAAAAAGCTCAAAATGACATAAACCGAAATAAGTTCAGAACTGCGTTTGTGGTTTTAAAGGTAAAAGTTTTTGCGCATAGAAAAACTATAAGAGCAAATCGGTTCATGTTAACACAGATGATGGCGGCGCTTGAAGGGTTTGAAATCTATTCAGATGCAGATTTGAAGAAGGCTTTTTATATTAAAAATTATACAGACAACCAAAGTGAAGTGCAAACTAGTGAAGAGTTGGCGTCTGAGTATGAAATTCTTAGGGAAAAGTCAAAGGGTGAGGGAGTGCTATATTAGTCTTGTTTCACTCTTAATATCTTAACGCCAACCGAATTTGTGCTTTCAATAATATCAGGCTTTTCTGCTGTGATGTGGGCTGAAATGGTTTTTGTATGTTTCAGACATAGGCCAGCAATTTCCTCGCAGAACTCTTCAAGTAGCTCAAAATGGCGTGTTTGTGATAATGCCTTCACCTCATTCACAACAGTTTCATAAGATAGAACATCATCTATACCTGTTAATAATTTGTTTTTATTTGTTTTTACTTGTATCTCTATGTTTACAAGAACGCGCTGAGTATGCTCTTTTTCCTTGTCATATATACCTGTGGACATCTCAAGTTGGAGGTCACGTATAAATATGTAATCAGAATTTTTTTTGTCAGGCATTAGCTTGGCTTGAGCGTATCTGCTCTCTTAAATTATCGATAGGAAAATGCTTTCCGTCTTTCTGGTAATGCCAAAACGTCCAGCCATTACAGGACGGGGCGTTTTGAACAGCAGCGCCAACCTTATGGATCGAACCTCTGGTCTTGTCAATACGGTTTTGAGCTATGACTGAACCATCAGCGTGAACCGTAACTTTGTGACGCTTTTTTGAGTCGGTCAGTACTGAGCCTGGTTTTATTAGACCTTGCTCAATCAATGAGCCGAATGGAATGCGGGGTTGTTCTCGTTTGGTAAGGGTTTCAATGAGGTTATCTTTAAGCGGGTCAATTGCGGCGATGCGTTCTTTGGCAAAAGCAGCATAAGTTTCATCGCGTTCAATGCCAATGAAAGAGCGTCCTAATTTCTTGGCTACTGCACCGGTTGTTCCTGTTCCGAAAAATGGGTCAAGCACCGTGTCGCCCTTGCGGGTCGACGCCATAAGTACGCGGTGAAGTAGGCTTTCTGGTTTTTGTGTGGGGTGTGCCTTTTTACCGTCTACGTCTTTGAGACGCTCATGACCCGTGCAAAGCGGTAAGTACCAATCGCTGCGCATTTGTAAATCCTCGTTCAAGGATTTCATGGCGTCATAATTAAAGAAATATTTTGACTTCTGTGTTTTTGATGCCCAGATCAGGGTCTCATGTGCGTTTGTGAACCTGCGTCCACGGAAATTGGGCATAGGATTGGATTTGCGCCAGATCACATCATTTAATATCCAAAATCCCATATCCTGTAAAATGTAACCAAGGCGAAAAATATTATGGTAGCTTCCAATGACCCAGATTGATCCATCCGGATTCAGTGCGTTGCGTGCTGCATCTAGCCATTCCCTTGTAAAGTCATCATAAGATTTGAGACTCTCGAACTGATCCCAGTCATTATCGACTGCATCGACTTTTGAATTATTAGGACGGTGCAGCTCGTTATTAAGCTGTAAGTTATAGGGAGGGTCGGCAAAAATACAATCTACTGATTTTTTTTTCAGGCTGTTCATAAGCTCCACACAATTACCGGTTAAAATAGTTTCTGTGGACAGAGTGTTTTTTTGTCTTGTCATCTTCATTTCCTTTGATTTAGGAAGCGAATCATGAGTCAAAATGTGACTTGGGTCAAGCTAAATTTTGAATTATTTTTTGTTGATTCCCATAACTGAGTCAATGTGTTAAGAAATGAACCTAAAGTTATTATTGATCGTGCTCTATGATGCGGCGGACCGGACCAAAGCTCTTGCGGTGGTGTGGAGTGACACCATGTTGCTCTAGTGCGATGATATGTTGCTTTGTGGGGTAGCCAGCATTGCTGTCCCAACCATAAGAAGGGTATTCCAAAGCCAGCTTGGTCATGATCTGGTCGCGGTAGACTTTAGCAATAATAGAGGCCGCCGCGATAGAGACAGATTTAGAGTCACCTTTTACCACAGTGATTACTTTGCATGATAAATCCGGAGCCTTGTTGCCATCTACTAAGGCATGATCAATGCCATCAACTTTCTCGCATGAAATTTTCATTGCAAGTAATGAGGCTTGCAAGATATTGATTTCATCAATTTTTGTGGGAGATATTTCTGATATGGCATATGGGAAATGCTTTGTTATGGATTCAAATAATGTATGTCGCTTGCTATGAGAAAGTTTCTTGCTGTCTTTTATTTCTTTAATGAAAGGTAGTTCGCGTAAATGTCTCGGGATAACGACACAGGCGGCCACAACCGGGCCAGCCAATGGTCCGCGTCCGACTTCATCTATGCCGCAGACTGTGCCTACATATTTATCTTCCAATGAAAAATCCGGAGTAAGGGCAGGGGCTCTTTGTTTTTGGGCGGCTTGTGGCATTATTTACCCAAGCTCTTACTCGCTATTTCAAATATGTCTGGCGCAAGGTCCGGTGTTTTCAGAATGTTTTCCAGAGCGTCTTTCATCATAGCTTGTCTATTCGGTGTATAGCGCGCCCATTCGCGCATTGGTGTAAGAAGACGCGCGGCAATTTGTGGGTTAATGCTATTAAGTTCAATCACGGCTTCTGTCAGGAATTCGTAGCCTGAGCCGTCAGCCGCGTGAAAGCATACAGGGTTCATCATGGAAAAAGCCGAGAAGAGGGAACGCGCACGGTTCGGGTTTTTGATGTTAAAATCAGGATGACGGCGTAGTTCTTTTACTCGGGTTATAGTTTTGGGCAAGTGGATTTGGGCCTGAGCGCTAAACCATTTATCCACAACCAGTGGATAAGTCTTGAAGCGATTATAAAAGTCACTCACGATATGCTCATGCACGGAACCGTCCAGCGTGCAGCCAAGGAAAAGACCCGCCATGCGGTCGGTCATATTATTGGCGCTGTCATAGTGTGATCTGACACGGTTTGCGTCTTCCTCAGTAAGTTTATTGGATAAGATCATGAGCGCTGTATTTTGAAGAACGCGCTTACCTATAGCTTCAGAATTATTGCTGAATTTTTTATCTGTACGGTTACTCTCGTAAAGTTTTCCAAGTTTATCCGCAAAGTTATCCACAATGGTGTTGAGGAGAGTTTGGCGGGCGGTGTGAATGGCTTGCGGGTCGATTATTTCTCTCATTTGCCCGATACGTGTCACGTCCGGAAGACTGATGGCCCGTGCCATTAAGGATTTATCAGCGTCAGGATCAAGAGCGCGCTCCAGTAATGCGCCGTAATTCTCAAGAAAATTTTTCGGCGTATCTGCTTCCCCGTCAATCATATGGTTTAACGTGCGAAGCATGAATTGCTGTCCGGCTTCCCAGCGGTTAAAGCCATCATTGTCATGCACCATGAGAAAGGCGAGGTCTTCATTGTTTAAATTCGTGGTGAGTTTTACAGGCGCAGAAAAGCCACGCAAAATTGAGGCGGCTTCAGGTTTTGACTCTATTCCTGTGAGTTCAAAGTTCTGGGCTTCTTCTTTTAAGTGCAGGGTTTTTTCTACAATGTCATTGCCATTTTTATCCAAAAGACCAATTTTTACCGGAATATGCATTGGCTTTTTATTTTTCTGTCCGGCTGTATCGGGAATAGTTTGCGTCAATGTCACGACATAGGTTTTGCTTGCCTGATCATATAATCCTTTAAAACTAACTTCCGGCGTTCCGGCCTGTGAGTACCATAGGCGGAATTGTGATAAATCTGTTCCGGTTGCATCTTCTATAGCCTGAATGAAGTCTTCGCAAGTCACGGCTTGTCCGTCATGGCGTTCGAAATAAAGATCCGTACCCTTGCGGTAGTTCTCGTTGCCCATAATTGTGCGCATCATCCTGATGACTTCTGCACCTTTTTCATAGACCGTCATTGTATAGAAATTATTGATCTCGATGTAATTATCGGGACGGATAGGATGTGCCAGAGGAGAGGCATCTTCGCTGAACTGGAAGCGACGCAAATGGCTAACGTCATCAATGCGCTGTACATCGCGGGAATGAGTGTCGCTGGAAAATTCCTGATCACGAAAGACGGTTAGTCCTTCTTTTAGGGAAAGCTGGAACCAGTCACGGCAGGTAATACGATTGCCGCTCCAATTGTGGAAATATTCATGGGCAATAACGCTTTCCACACGCATAAAGTCCGTATCGGTGGCGGTTTCAGGGTGAGCTAGGACAAGGGCAGTATTGAAAATATTCAGAGATTTATTCTCCATTGCTCCCATGTTGAAATCACTCACTGCCACGATGTTAAAGAGATCAAGGTCATATTCGAGGCCGTAAACGTCCTCATCCCATTTCATTGAGCGTTTCAAGGAATCCATCGCGTGATCACATTGCTTTTCATCGCCGTCACGGACATAAATATATAAATCGACCTCTCGGTCCGAAGCCGTTGTAAATGTATCATGGATATGTACCAAGTCACCGGCCACAAGAGCAAAGAGATAGCAGGGCTTGGGGTAGGGGTCTTCCCAGATTGTAAAATGGCGGTTCTCATCTACTTCGCCGCCATCAATGCGGTTACCATTGGATAGTAAAACCGGATATTTCTTGTCAGCTTCGATCCGCACAGTATAGGTTGTTAAGACATCCGGCCTGTCTGGAAAATAGGTAATCCGGCGAAAACCCTCGGCTTCGCATTGTGTGCAATAAGTGCCACCTGAGTTATAAAGACCTTCTAGCCGAGTATTTTTCTCAGGGCAGATTTTTGTCACAATCTTAAGTGTAAAAGAATCGCCTTCCGGAGCAGGAATTGTCATGGATTTGTCGTCAATTTTATAATCATTTAGCGCCTGATCATTCAGCGTGATTTCCTCGATTACCAAATCCTCACCATAAAGGAATAAATCCTCCGCGCTTGACGGGTTTTTCCTTTTATATTTGGTTATTGCGGTCACAAAAGTCTCACCGTCATGGATATCAAAATCCAGATTAAGGCTCTCGATTTCATAAGGGTAAGGCTTGTAATCTTTGAGGTATATGGTTTTCGGCGTGTCTGTTCTCATTGCTTTTACTTGTTTTGTTCATGATTCGTGAGGTACTATAATGGAGCAAATGAGAGAAATGGGAAAGGGGCTAGAGTTCCAGCACCATATCATTGCGATGAACAAGGACGTCTCGTCCGGTAAACCCTAGAATTTCTATTATTTCGCGGCTATGTTTTCCCTTAATACGCACGGCATCTTCTTTGCCATAGGCGCTGATTCCCATTGCAACTTTCTGGCCTTTTATATTCCTGATCTCAATCGGGTCGCCGCGGTGAAAATCGCCTTCAACCTTTTGGACCCCTATAGGAAGCAGGCTTTTCCCCTTGTGCAGGGCTTCCAGTGCCCCGTCATCAATAGTGATGATTCCTTTGGGCCTCATATGCGCGCCGAGCCATTTTTCTCTGGCTGTAAGATCGCAATATTGAGAGATGAAAAGACTGCTGGGTTTTTGAGGTTCAGAGCATAAATCGCGGAAGGCATGAATGGGGCGACCGTCGGTGATCACTAAGTGGATACCGGATTTTGTGGCCGAAATTGCGGCTGTAATTTTACTCTTCATGCCTCCTGTGCTAAGGCCGGCAAGTGCATCTCCGCCCATTTTTATATGATCATCGGAAATATGTTCGATCACGGGGATATGCTCGGCCTGTGGATCTTTTTGTGGATCACTTGTATAAAGTCCATCAATAGTGGATAGCAGGACAACAGCATCGGCCATAACCATCTGGGCAACACGCACGGAAAGTCTGTCATTATCTCCAAATCTTATTTCTACGGTGGAGACGGTGTCATTCTCATTAATTACGGGGATAATATTACGCTCAAGCAGTGTATAAAGTGTTTCTCTGGCATTTAAATTCATGCGACGATCTTCTGTATCGCTCATGGTCAGAAGAACTTGGGCGGTTATGATATCCAGCTTTTTAAATGCATTGTGATAGCCGTTAAAGACATGGAACTGGCCCACTGCGGAGGCCGCTTGCTTTTTTTCCAAGGGAATTTTATTCGGTGCGGTTTTTGCTGAAATTCCCAGTGCTTTACGTCCTAAAGCAATTCCACCAGAGGAAACGATTATAATCTTTTTGCCCTGATCGGTGAGAGCTTTTACATCTTGCGCCAGAGCATCCAGCCAATCCTGATTGACCTGATCAAGTTCATCACCGCGTACAAGGGCAGAGCCAATCTTGATGACAATGATTTTGGCAGTTTTAAGGACATCTATTGTAGAACGGGCTTGATCGGTCATGTCGGCTCGAAGGGTTGATCTTCTTTATCCTTATTCTTTTCATCTTCTTTGCTTTTGTAAACAATTTCGGCAAGTTTGAACAGCAGGGGGTCAATGTTTTCCCCCGATACGGCAGAAATTATATAAGGTTTTTTGCCTGTTTTTTTCTCGAAGTCTTTGGCGATATCTGCCGAGAGTTCGGGGCCGAGTGCATCAGCCTTGTTCAGAGCAATGATTTCCTCACGCTCAATCAGGCCTGCCCCGTATTTTTTTAGTTCACTGCGTATAATTTTGTAGGATTTCGCGGGGTCATCTTCGGTTATATCAATGAGATGGAGTAGGGCGGCTGTGCGTTCGACATGACCGAGGAACCGATCACCAAGGCCTTGGCCTTTATGCGCTCCTTCGATTAGGCCTGGAATATCGGCAATAATAAAGTCGCGTTCTCCTGTGCGGACTACGCCTAAATTCGGGTGAAGTGTGGTGAATGGGTAATCGGAGATCTTTGGCTTGGCATTAGAGCAGGCCGCCAGAAAAGTTGACTTTCCGGCATTGGGTAGGCCAACCAGTCCAATATCGGCGATTAGTTTTAAGCGCAACCAAACAGCCATTTCCTGTCCCTCCCAGCCGGGTGTGGACTTGCGGGGTGCCTGATTGGTGGCGCTTTTGTAATGGGTGTTTCCAAAGCCGCCATCTCCGCCTTTCAGAAACAAGATTTTTTGTCCGGCTTTGGTCATATCGGCCAGAATGGTTTCTTTGTCTTCATCAAGAATTTGTGTTCCTACTGGAACTTTGATGATGCAATCTTCGCCGCCTGCTCCGGTTTTATTTCGTCCGGAGCCGTGCTCGCCGGGGCGGGCACGGAAATGTTGCTGGTAACGGAAATCAATAAGAGTATTGAGCGTATCAAAGGCTTCGAAATAGACATCGCCGCCTTTTCCGCCATTGCCACCGTCAGGGCCGCCAAACTCTATGTATTTCTCACGACGAAACGAGACACAGCCCGGTCCGCCATGTCCGCTTTCGAGATAGATTTTTGCTTGGTCTAAAAATTTCATGGTTTAGTTACAAGTTACAAGGTTTAAGTTACAAGGTCTCTTGCAACTTGTAACTTCGAACTGACTACTCGGCAGCTTTTGCGTTTTGATCGTTGGATGGAACAATGTTCACAATTGGACGACCGGCTTTACCTTTTGAAAATAAAACCTGACCATCCAGAAGAGCGAAAATCGTGTGATCTTTGCCAAGACCAACATTTTTGCCGGGTACGAATTTTGTTCCGCGTTGACGGATGATGATATTACCGGCCAGAACGTCTTGTCCGCCTGATTTCTTAACGCCAAGTCTGCGACCTGCTGAATCGCGTCCGTTTCTGGAACTACCACCTGCTTTTTTATGTGCCATAATTTTTTCTCCTTAAAATTTCCTGTTTTTACTACAGGATATCCCTTTCAATTATCGTGCCGGAAATTAAGCCGCCTTGATATCTGTGACCTGTATCATTGTCAGATCCTGACGGTGGCCTTTTTTACGACGATAATTCTGACGGCGTTTTTTCTTGAAGATCGTAATTTTAGGGCCGCGTGTCTGGGCTATAACTTTAGCTTCTACTTTTGCACCTTTAACCATAGGCTCGCCAACTTTGGCTGTTTTGCCGTCAACGATCATAAGGACTTCATCCAAAGTCACTTTATCGCCTTCTTTACCATCCAGCTTTTCGACCAGAATTTTGTCGTCTTTCTGGACCTTATATTGTTTTCCACCTGTCTTGACTACCGCAAACATTGCCTTCATTCCATCTTCAATAAATTATTTTCTGTACGCCACAACATAATTTGTTAGGCCGCGAAAGAAACCATAATTCCTATAGTGTGTCAAGAAATTATCAGAAAATAAGTGTCCTTTTCAATTAAATAATTTCTTTTTTTGGGTGATAACACCATAAGCCGGAGAAAACAGCATGCTGAGGACAAGAAATATTCCGCAAATTACGGCTATCATGGCGGCTGCATTGATGCTGTGTTCAAAGCCCAGCGCGAGCGGTAGGAAGCCGGCACAGAAATAACCGGTTATCGCACAGAAAATACCTATTATAGCGCTGAGCCACATCTGTGTTTCCATGCGGTCACAGAGCATTCTTGCACTTGCGGCGGGGCAAACAAATAAAGAGATCACAAGGATGGAACCCGTAGCCTCAAAACAACTTACCGCAATTAAAGCAGTTAGAAGGATTTGTATCAGGTGCAGGGCCGTAACATACTGCCCTTGAAGTTCTGCGTAAAGCGGATCAAACGTGCTAACGCGCAGCTCTTTAAAAAAAACAATCATAAAGGCCAGCGTTATAACCAGCATCACCGATAGAGTCTTGATCTGCATAGGCATACTATCCCATTCAAACGGATTTGCCCAGTAGGTTAGCTCCAGCGCGCCATAAAGGACATGCTGTGTGTCCAAATGGACGCGCCCGCCGATATAGGTTTCCAGAAATACGACCCCTAACGCAAACATGGTAGTAAAGACCGTACCGATAGCTGCGCCTTGCTCGATGCGTGCATATCTTTGTAAAGCATAAACGCCGAGCACTGCGATCAGGCAAGAAAGGGTTGCCCCGCCCATAACGTATAGAATGCTGAAGGAACCGCTTAAATACACGCCCATGACAATACCGGGAAGGACGGAGTGGCTGAGCGCATCAACCATGACGGCTTCTTTGCGCAGGACTAGAAAACTGCCCATCAGGGCACAAAGGATGCTGGCCAGTATCACGATCAGGAGCGCCGGAAAATCGACAATAAAGAAGGTTTCACTGAGCATTGATAATCCTTCTTATGGGTGAGAGGATCAGGCTTGCGAACAAGAATCCTGCGCAGGATAAAACAATAATTGCTCCTGTTGGTAGATCATAGAAAAAGCCGGATACAACCACGCCGTTGACACAGGCTAAAGCCGCTATGGCACAGGAGAGGGCAAACATGACTTCGCTGCGATCTGTCCAGAGGCGTGCGGTGATAGGTGGAATAATCAGGAGGGCAAGTATCAGGATCAATCCGACTGTCTTTAATCCTGCGCATATGACCGATATCATCAAGAATAAGAGAATGTTTTCTGTTTTTGTTTTGCTGATACCAAGAAATTCTGCATTGATGGGATCAAAGCAAAGTAGCCTCAGGGCTTTGAAATTATATATACCGAGTAATAAAACCAGCGTTGCTATTCCTGTGAGCATGAATAAATCTTGTTGTGTCAGGCCTGAAACTTGCCCTAGCAGGAAGGAGTTTAGACCGGCACGATTGCCTGTTTCCAAAGACTGGATGATGCTAAGTATGACAAGGCCTAGGCCGTAAAAGCTGCTCATTACACTGGCGATGGCGACATCTTGCGAAAGGCGTGTGCGATTTATGATCCAACGCACAGATAATGCGCCAAGTAGAGCGGTTATTCCTGAGCAAAGCAATAAAAACGGCAAAAATCGTCCACCATTTAAACCCATCGATAGAGCCAGCAAGAATCCGACTCCAAGGCCGGGTAAGGTAGAGTGGGTCATGGCATCTGAGATTAGAGCTTCTTTGCGTAAGACCAGAAAAGGTCCGACCATGCCGCAGGACAGTCCCAGCATGATCGTGGTAATGATTACCAGGATGATATTGTAATGATCAGAGAAGAAATGCATTATGCGGTTATACCTCCATAGACCGCGGCCAGATTTTCTTGCGATAGAGTTTCATTGGGCGGTCCATCGCTTATAAGTATTTTGTTAATTAACAAAATTCGGTCGAAATGCTCTTTGGCGCTTTGCAAGTGATGGTGAACAATCAGGATTGTCTTGCCTTTGGCCTTGAGGTCCTTAAACAGGGTAAAAAGCAAATCCTGTGTGGTTTGATCAATCCCTGCCATCGGTTCGTCCAGAAACAGGAGGTCAGCATCTTGTGCCAAAGCGCGTGCCATAAAAACACGTTGTTGCTGCCCGCCAGAGAGGCTACCTATTTGCTTGCGCGCATAGTCAGCAAGTTTGACTTGTTCAAGATATGACATGGCCTCTTCGCGGTTGGCTTTTGTAATGCGTTTGAGTAACCCTATGCGCGGATACATGCCCATGAGGCACACATCAAGAGCGCTGACGGGGAATTGCCAGTCAATGGAACTGCGTTGGGGGATATAGGCGATTTTGGTTTTATGGTCTTTTAGGGCGCCACCAAAGAATTTTACTTCGCCCTCATGCGGGATTAAATCAAGCACGCCTTTAATGAGCGTGGATTTTCCTGCGCCATTTGGTCCAAGTACACCAATAATCTCTCCGCTATTAGCTACGAAACTTACATTGCTTAGGACGTCGTCATGCTGTCCGGCATAGCGGCAAGAGAGGTCTTTGACTATTAAGGGCATAAAGATATTCATTTTTCTTGCAACTCACTGTTCAGCGCATTGGTGATGGTTGTTACATTATGTTTCATCATACCTATATAGGTGCCTTCCGGTGTATCTTCTTCACCCATAGCATCGGAATATAAATGCCCCCCAATCGTAACTTTATGGCCCATCGCCGCAGCGCCTTCGATAATGGCTTTTATGTTATGATCTCCTACAGATGTTTCGATAAAAACAGCAGGGATTTTTCTTTCCACTAAAATATCCACAATTTCCTCTATGCGCTTGATGCCGGCTTCGCTTTCGGTGGAAATGCCCTGAATGCCAATCACGTCAAGGCCATAAGCGCTGCCCAGATAGCCAAAGGCATCATGGGCTGTTACCAGGACTCGTTTTTCTTCGGGGATTGTGGCAATTTGCTTTCTAATAACTTCATCCAAATCTTTAAGTAGATCAATGTATGTATCTGTTTTGGTTTGTAAAATATTAGTCCACTTACCCTTTGAAAGTGTGCTTTTGACAAGATTGGTCGCCGCAATCCAATTGGCAACATTCATCCATATATGCGGGTCGTATTCGGGCTTTCCGTCTTTGGAAAATGTATTGAGCTCGCGTTCTTCTAAGGCATCAGTAATGGCAATAACGGGCTTTTCTTTTTCCAGCTTGTGGAATAAATCCTCCATTTTACCTTCGAGATTCATGCCGTTATAAAAAATAATATCGGCTTTGAGCAACTTTTCCATGTCCGATCGTGTGGGACGGTAGAGGTGCGGATCGATGCCCGGCCCCATAATAAAGTCTATCTTCTCTGAATCGCCAAGAATGTTTTTAAGTAAATCTCCTATCTGAGAAGTTGTGGCAACGATATATTCTGGATGTTCGGGATGGTCTTCTTGCGCCAGTGAGAGCGAAGGCAGGTTTATAAAGCTTAATGCGAGGATAAAAATAAATAGAAATTTTTTAAAAAGCATTGATCTGTCCTTTTGCCAGTTTGCTTAATTTAACCAATATATTTAGTATAGTATATAAAGTTTAGCCTTAGCAATACTTTTGACAAGAGGCATAAAAAGTGTCATAGTATAAAAATTATAAGCAAAGGATAATTTATGACATCCGATACTCTTCTCGCCGATCCCGAAAAACAGGCTTCCTGGTTTGAACGTGTTCGTTTGGCACATCAAACAGAGACTGCCGAGGATTATGTAGAGCTTATTTCAGACCTTATTGAGGTTAACGGAGAGGCCCGCATAGTAGATCTGGCAAATCGTTTCGGGGTTTCTCATGCGACTGTAAACAAAACGATTTCGCGTCTTAAGAAAGAAGGTCTGGTCAACGCGCAGCCCTATAGGTCACTGTTTTTGACCGATGAGGGCCAGAAACTTGCCGATATGTGTAAAGAGCGTCATATGCTGGTTGTGGAATTTCTTAAGTCTATCGGTGTTAGTGACAAGATTGCCGATATGGATGCGGAAGGGATAGAGCATCACGTTAGTAAGGAAACCCTGCAGGCCTTTAGGCGTTTTATCAGACTTAAAAAAACTATGACGGGGTCGTAGCGTCATGCCCGTGGCGAAGCTTTAGCTGAGCTTAGACAACGGGCATCCAGAAAAAGACAGCGAGTTACACTCGCTGACCTTATGGACCCCCGCCGTTTAAATTCGCTTCGCTTATCGCGGGGGTGACGGTGTCAGGTGTTTTATTTTTCCTTTGATTTTCTGAAGTGATCGCGCCATAGTGCGCTCTATGACAGAAAAAAAACTAAAACCGGAACCTGCTTCACCTGATTTAGACGAGCATGGCGTTTCTCACAGAGTGGGAATGGTAGCACGCCTTCGCGCTTATTTGATTGCCGGTATATTGGTGACCGCGCCCATCAGCCTGACTGTTTATCTAACCTATGTATTTCTGACCTTTATAGATCATAATGTTGCCCGTCTTTTGCCCAAAGAGATGTATGAGGCACTTTATGGCGGCACGACCATTCCAGGGATAGGGCTTATCATTGCTCTGGCTTTTTTTATTACGGTGGGCTGGTTTGCGCGTAATTTCTTTGGCCGTCTGATTATTAGAATTTCTGAATATATTGTTCACCGCATGCCGGTAATCAGCAAGCTCTACAGTGCGATCAAGCAGGTCATGGAAACCATTATGGCTACGCAGTCTCAGGCTTTCCGTGAGGTTGTTATGCTGGAATATCCCCGCAAAGGTGTCTGGTCTATTGGTTTTGTTACAGGTAAATCCGAAGGTGAGGTACAGGAACTTACGGAAGAGGAAACTATTAATGTTTTTGTTCCGACAACGCCAAACCCGACTTCTGGCTATTTGCTGTTCGTGCCCAAAAAAGAGCTAAAATATCTTGAAATGAGTGTCGAAGAAGGTGTTAAACTGGTCGTGTCGGCGGGGATTATTACGCCGGATTTTACCAAAAGGCAAAAAAATAAAGACAAGAGGGAATCATGAGCCTGATTAAATCTATACAAGAGCGTGATCCAGCTAGCCCGACTTATCTGGAAGTGTTGTTTGCTTATAACGGCTTTCATGCAGTGTGCATGCATCGTTTTAATAATTGGCTTTGGGGGCTGGGGTTAAAGGCTCTGGCGCGGGCATTTTCCAATTTTACACGGTTTCTAACCGGTATAGAGATTCATCCCGAGGCTAAAATCGGCAAGGAGCTGTTTATTGATCACGGCACTGGCGTTGTGATCGGTCAGACGGCAATTATAGAGGATAATGTGACGATCTATCACGGCGTTACCCTTGGGGGAGTCGGACGTGCCGGACAGGTCGAAGGTAAACGCCACCCAACCATCAAAGAGGGTGCGATTATTGGGGCAGGCGCACAAGTTCTGGGTGATGTTACAGTCGGAGCGCATGCAAAAGTAGGGTCTAACTCGGTTGTTACCAGTGATATTCCGGATTATGCGACGGCAATCGGTATTCCGGCCCGCGTTGTTGGCGGCGATGATCAAGCCCGTGCCTATGGTATGCCGAGCCGTAAGGAAATGGAAGATATCATCACCACGATTGATTGCATTACACGTGAAATGGGTAAGATCAAGAAAGAGCTTAATCTTGATATTGATGAGGAATGCGATTCCGGCAACAAGCAGGAAGCAGCGGAGTGATTTCAGTGTCATTCCGACTAAGGGCATAGCCCGCATGGAGGAATCTTTTTAATATCCCTCGACTTCGCTCGGGATGACATTATACTATCCGCTCTTCAGATATTTAATAGCTTGATCGCGCTCGAACATATAGAGGAGCGTTTTAATCTTCTCGCCGCGTTCACTGGTCAGATTCGGGTCTTTTTCAATTAGTAATCGTGCATCATTATGCGCTGTTGCAAGTAAATCACGGTGAACTGCAAGGTCGGCAATTTTGAAGTGTGCTTCGCCGCTCTGCTTCGTGCCAAGAATGTCGCCGCTGCCTCGAAGCTCAAGGTCTTTTTCGGCAATGATAAAGCCATCTTCCGTGTCGCGCATGATACTTAAACGCTCCTTGGCGGTTTCACCAAGCGGGCCGGCATAAAGCAAAAAGCAATAAGATTGATCTGCACCGCGTCCGACCCGTCCGCGAAGCTGGTGCAGTTGGGACAGGCCAAAGCGCTCTGCATGTTCAATGACCATAATAGTGGCTTCCGGTACGTTGACACCGACTTCTATTACGGTGGTAGCAACAAGGATATCCAGATCGCCATTACTAAACTTTTGCATCACGGCTTCTTTTTCCTCGGCTTTCATGCGACCGTGAACCAGTCCGGTGCGGTTAGGGAAAATGCTCTTAAGGACATCGTAGCGTTCTTCCGCAGCTTCTATATCCATGACTTCGGATTCCTCGACCAGCGGGCAAACCCAGTAGACCCTATTGCCTTCATCAATTTTGCGTTTTAGGCCGGAAATCAGGTCTTCGATTTTTTCCTTGGGAATCAAAAGTGTCTCAACCGGTTTTCGTCCCGGTGGCTTTTCATCCAGTTTGGAAATTTCAAGATCACCGTAATTGGTAAGGGATAGTGTGCGCGGGATTGGCGTGGCAGTCATCACAAGAATATCCGCTTTTTCGCCTTTACCGGACAGGCTCATGCGTTGATGGACGCCAAAGCGGTGCTGCTCGTCAATGATGGCAAGGCCTAGATCGTGATACTTGATATCATCCTGAAAAATGGCATGAGTACCTATGATAAGCTGCGCGGCGCCGTTTTTGATTTGGCTCACAAGTGTCTCACGCTTTTTGCCCTTATCACGTCCGGTCAGGATAACGTAGCGCACGCTCGCAGCCTGTAACCATTCCCGCATACTCTCAGCATGTTGGCGGGCGAGGATTTCAGTGGGCGCCAGAATGGCGGCTTGCGCTCCATTTTCAATGGCATTCATGGCGGCGAGACAGGCCACAATAGTTTTGCCGCTTCCAACATCACCTTGAAGAAGGCGAAGCATACGCCTATTTGAGGCCATATCCTCGTTAATTTCTTTAAGGCTGCGTTTTTGTGCTCCGGTCAGTTCGAAGGGTAAATTTTTTACAATTAAATTATGTAAATTAACTGAAGGTTTAAAACTGCGGCCGCTTACCATGATCTGGTTACGGCGGATCAGGGCTATAGTAATTTGGTTTGCCAGTAATTCATCGTAAGCAAGGCGTGAGCGCTGTGCGGCTAACAGATCAAGGTCTTTCTCACTTTCGGGGTTATGAAGTTTGTGAATTGCCGTTTTCCAGTCAGGCCATTTGGTTTTGGTCAGGTGCGCCGTATCTAGCCATTCAGGAAATGCAGATGTAAGCTTTAGGGCGCTGAGCATGGCTTTTCTCAAGACCTTATTCGTAATACCCTGAGTTAAGGGGTATATTGGCTCTATCGTTTGAATATCCGCTTTTTCCTCTACGCTGCCTATAAAATCAGGGTGAACCATTTGAGCTTTGCCGTGGAAATACTCGACTTTTCCGCTAATGATGCGTGTTTCGCCTAGGGGTAAGGATTTTTCGATCCATGGGCTTTTTGCATGAAAAAAAACAAGATCCATAGATCCGCTATCATCAATGACTTTTACGCGATAGGGCAAACTTTTACGGCTGTTTGGAATGTGTTTTTCCACCTTGATCTGGAGAGTAGCAATCCGGTTATTAGGCGCGTCAGCTATTTGGGGTGTAAAACGACGGTCTATGAAATCTACGGGTGCATGAAACAGGAGATCCAGAATTTTACCGCCGCCTATAAGTTTCTCTATGCGTTTTTGGCTGCTTGGGCCAATTCCGGGCAGGATATTGATGCTCCGGAATAAAGGATCGAGAATAAAAGGGCGCTGTTTCATAATCTAGTCGTTTTCTTTTATTTTTGGACATCGTTATTCGCTTCTCACGTAGGTTCCTACGCTTCGTCGCTCATGCTTTGTCCAAAAATAAAGCAAAACGACTAGATAAAAGCTTTAAAATTTAAGAATCTAGGCTATTTTAACCTTATGGATGACAAAGAAAAACAGAATATTGAAAATAAGCGCAAACAGTTGATTTTTCGCTCAAACCATCGTGGTACAAAGGAGATGGATTTGATTATGGGAGGGTATGCTAGTGCGAATGTTCCTGACTTTACGATAGATGAGTTGCAAGATTATGAGTTTCTTTTGACCCAAAATGACCCGGATTTGTATAATTGGATCACAGATAAGGAATTCCCGCCGGAAGATATCGCAAATTTGTCTGTTTATCAGAAGTTGAAGGCGCATAAATTTGTTTAGCTCTACGGATGTTCATGAAACGTTCCACGTGAAACGCTGGGTATCGTAATTGAGCAAATCAATATAGTGGTCTATTTTTGAATCTTCTTGAAGATAGCGTGATAAGCATAGCCCTTATAGAGGTCTTTGACCACAAGAGCGCCTTTGCCTTCCTGTTCCATCTCCCGCAAATGCTCTAAAATCTCGGGTTTATGATAGACGTGAAACTTGTCAAGAAACCAAAATAGGACGTGCCTGAATGTTTTTGGCAGACCCTCTTGTGAGCCAAAGTCAACGATATGCATCTCTCCATCCGGCGCCATTTTGGAGCAGGCGTGTTCCAGCGATTCCTTCCATGGCGGGATAATAGACAAGGCATAAGAGAAAACAATTTTATCAATATCCGTTTCAAGATCAAAAAGCACTTTAGGTTCAAAGCTCTGGGAAAACCCCTGTTTTAATACGATTTTCTGATCCAGATTTGCGCCTTTTATGTTGTTTCTGGCAGTTTTGAGCATCTCATCGGATGCGTCCAGTCCGTAGAATTTTGCGTCCGGGTATTTTTCCGCAAGCTTGATGAGATTGCGTGCTGTTCCGCACCCTATTTCGCACACTGTTTGACCCGCCTGAGGTTTCAGGTGTTCAATCAGATAATCGCGGCCCAGCAGATAATATTTACGGGACATATCGTATACATGCCGGGTCCAGCGATACATGCCATTCATATCCTTTCTGGCATAGTCTTCGCTATTTTTATCAATTATATCAGTTGCTTCCATCTGTTACTTAATTCGACTTTTATCGAGTGTATAGGTGTGAAATCCGCCATATATTGATGATCTATCTTGAGCAACGGCTTTTGGTGATTCTGTTGGGTCGTATTCCCAAGGTGCCAAGTTTTCTTCACTAAGTCCTTCTGTAAGCGGGCTTTCCTCTCCGGCGGTTCGAAAAATAACGCGTGCACCATCTCTGGCTGTGTTCAGAACAGAAGCCCAAAGCTCGTTAAGCTGTTCGTCATTCATCCAGTCCTGCGCATCCAGAAAAACATAACCGTCAAAGGTGTCGGCCCCCTTTGTGGCAAGATAATCCGTTATAGAGCAATGAATGATTTCTGCTTTTTCTGCATTCTTTTTGATGGTCTCATAATGCTCTTCCATTAGATAACGGGGAATTGCTTTACGGTTTTCGCGGTCATAACCCTTGCCAAAGGCTTGCCATGCGAAATAATTGGTTTCAATCGGGAAATCACAAGCCATGCGCTCTAATCGGGCTTTTAGTAAATTGGCCATGTCACCTTGTGCAGATTCGTTTAGATCATCAAACTGGGCAGGAGGAATGCCCAGACCATAAAGGCTTTCCGGCTTTTTGCACATCATACGTACAAATTTTTTATCGAAGACCGGCCCTAATGTACGGTCGAATATGACTTTTTGTTCTTCTAGTGATTTGGCTTTTAAGATGTCTCTGGGGTCTTGTTTATACATTTTTGAAACAAGATGAACTGTGGCAATGAATTTTCCAAGAAGACCGAATGTATAAACATTCTTTTTGAACATATTGATACGGCGACCTAATGTTGGAACTTTCTTTTCCCAGAATTTGCGGGAGAATTCATCAAGATGAGGGGCAATATAAGTATCGTAATTTTCAATATTTTTAGGATCATCCGCGCATCCGAAAAACAAGAAAAAGCTTTCATAATCAGGCAGATATCTGGCTGCAGCGATTTTTAATCGGCCCAACGCTACGTGTGCGGGGTTCAGGTCAATGGCTGTAATACCTGCAGGGTTTTCTGTAAGGTAATTCATAACATTACAACCGCCCGAACAAATGGTCATGATACGGCTTGAGGGATCAATTCTAAGTGCCTTTATGTCTACTTCCGGATCTTCCCAAATCTGCGGATATACAAAACCACGAAAAGCCAGCGTGAATAAGCGCTCTTGAATACCGCGTTTAGATGTAATCTTGTTATCGTGAACCGCCTTTTTAAGTAGGTTTCTATCTACTTTTGTTCCGGCTTCTTCTGAAATTTTTATATCAGCACTCATTCTTTTCTCATATCTCTTGAAATAGGTGGAAAGCTATATATAAAAAACCCTAATAAAGCAAACAAGGATTTACTTTCCGAGGCGAAATTTTTTGCACAATATAGTAAAACAGGATCAAAGACAAGAAGACACGGGTCATCGGCGAGTCATTTATGGCGCTCCGGAGGGTCATGATGCTAGAATTTTAGCGAAGATGGCGCTGGAGGTGATGTCAGATGACCGTGTTCACGTGCATATTGCATTAGATGATGCACGTATATCGGTGCTTAAAGAGCTTTTGGCTTTTTTTGCTCCTCAAGTGAGAGTTTTGACTTTTCCGGCTTGGGATTGTTTGCCCTATGACCGTGTTTCGCCTCATGCTGATATCATTGCGCAACGTGTGTCTTGTCTGACGCAGCTTATGGCGTGGGAGCATGAGAAGGAGCGCTATCCAAGAATATTATTGACCAGTGTTAATGCATCATTGCAGCGAGTAATGCCGCGCTATGTTTTGCGAGAGGCTTCGTTTTCAGCCAAATCCGGCGAATGCATAAATATTGAAGATCTACAGCTCTTTTTGACTCAAAATGGTTATGTTCGCAATGAAACAGTGCGGGATGTAGGGGAATACGCTATACGCGGCGGGATTATTGATCTTTTTCCTGCGGGCTATGAAAAACCTTTGCGTCTTGATTTATTCGGGGATGAAATCGAGAGCGTCAAAACTTTTGATCCATTAAGCCAGCGCACCAAGAAAAGTATTAAATCTTTTTCCTTACAACCTGCAACCGAGTTTTTTATGGATCAGGGCTCGATCTCGCGCTTTCGGGGCGCTTATCGTGAGGCGTTTGGTGCTGTGCGGGGCGGTGACCCACTTTATGAAGCTGTGGGTGAAGGGCGGCGCTATAACGGGATTGAGCATTGGCTGCCCTTATTCTACGAGAACATGGATACGATTTTTGATTATGTACCGGATGCTTCGGTTAGCATAGACATGCATGGAGATGATGCACATAAAGAGCGCATGGAGCAAATAAGAGATTTCTATCAGGCGCGTAAAACCTTGCAGAAAACAAAAAGTAATGGGGCTCAGGGAGCAGTTTACAATCCTGTGCCGATTGACGCTTTGTATATTGATGATGAGCAATGGCAGGACTTAACAGGGCAGAGTTTCATATTGTCAAACTTTGGCGCACCGGAAGATAAGCTGAGTGATGGGAGCCGTGACGCAGGTGCGAGAAAAGGGCGTGACTTTGCGGATCTCAGGGCGATTCCGGATGGGGATGTTCTGGGCGGTGCCTTGGAACACATTGCTGGGCTTAAGGCGCATGGTAAGAAGGTCATGATTGCTTGCTATTCCGAAGGATCAAGGCAGCGTCTTGAAGGGATGTTGGAAAAAATATCCTCGGACAGACTTCTGGAATGTAGATCATCCGAAGATTTTAAAAAATTTAAGTCCAATAATATTGGCATTGCTATTTTAGGCTTGGCTCACGGATTTGACTCCTCTGATCTGGCGGTTTTGACAGAGCAGGACATTTTGGGGGATCGTTTAACCCGTAAGGCCAAAAAATCCCGTAAGGCCGATAATTTTCTGCGCGAAGTCTCGGCACTGGATGAGGGGGATCTGGTGGTGCATATTGATCACGGGATCGGGCGATTCATGGAACTTGAGACATTGAGTGCGGCAGGTACGGTTTATGATTGTCTGAAAATTGAATATGCGGATGGTGATAAGCTTTATGTGCCTGTGTTAAATCTTGAAGTGCTTTCACGTTTTGGAAGCGATGAAGGTACGGTGCAACTTGATAAGCTTGGTGGAGCAGGATGGCAAGCCCGCAAAGCCAAGGCCAAGAAGAATCTTATGGATATGGCGGAAGGGCTATTGAAAACGGCGGCGACGCGTAAGCTTAATAAGGCCGAGCCGTTGCATCTGGAAGATGGGCTTTATGAAGAGTTTGCCGCACGTTTCCCCTATCAGGAAACGGAGGATCAGAGCCGCGCTATTGACGAGGTTATTGAAGGTATGGCGGGCGGATATGCCATGGATCGCCTTGTCTGCGGGGATGTGGGGTTTGGAAAAACGGAAGTAGCAATACGCGCGGCATATGTCGCGGCAATGTCAGGTGCGCAAGTGGCTTTGGTTGTGCCGACAACGTTGCTTGCACGCCAGCATTATGCGAATTTTTGTAAAAGATTTGAGGGTACATCTATTCGGATCGGACAACTTTCAAGGCTTGTTCCGGCAAAGGACGCAGCCAAAACACGGGGCGGACTGGAAGACGGTTCAATTCAGATTGTAATAGGAACTCATGCCTTATTTGCCAAAAGCGTGAAATTCGATAATCTTGGTCTTGTGATTGTGGATGAAGAGCAACGCTTTGGTGTGAAGCAAAAAGAGCGTCTCAAGGAAATCAAGAATAATGTTCATGTGTTGACTTTGACGGCCACACCTATTCCGCGCACGTTGCAAATGTCACTGA
>Ga0224501_10000503_pt1 | contig 31111 bp, 30 predicted proteins | sample SF_Oct11_sed_USG_4_FD_169105 | JGI IMG/M metagenome (GOLD analysis project Ga0224501, IMG submission 169105) | Sediment microbial communities from San Francisco Bay, California, United States - SF_Oct11_sed_USGS_8_1 | ecosystem: Environmental > Aquatic > Marine > Sediment | place: USA... | reverse complement strand
GCAACCCCATAGACAAGCCAAAAGAAATCGCCGCCATAAAAATATCGTGAGCAAACACAATAACGGCAAGCCTGTTAGGTAGCACCTGACTTATGATTTTAATCATAACATTCGCCTTGTAGTGGACGGCCCAATCAGTCTCCCGGACAACACAGTTAACATTAATGCTCTATTCGCGGTTACAAAAAGGAACATAGCAGATTCTTGCCGGACGCAATCGCTTGAGATTGCCTGTAAACTGAAACCGCACATCGAAGGAACGCCCCCGCTAGATGAAATAGTTTTAAAATTTTGGCTGAAAATAGTTATTTTACTATTTAAAAACAAATAGTTATAGAATTACTTAGCCGATTTAAGAGTGGGTCGCAAGGACTCAGATTGGAAAATGCCTTTTAAAATATTCCACAATTTCTTCTAGGCTCTGCTCCACATCAAGGGCTCCAGTATCAATTGCCAGCTCCGCCCTTTCGGGGGGCTCGTACGGGGCCGAAATGCCGGTAAAATCGTCTATCTCGCCCTTGCGTGCCTTGGCATAAAGGCCCTTGGGATCTCGCTCTTCACACTTTGAAATATCCGCGCTCAGGTAAATCTCGTGAAAATTTTCACCTGCGGCATCGCGTGCTAAGCGACGATCGCGGCGATATGGGGAAATAAATGCGGTAACTACTATTATTCCCGCTTCGGAAAAAAGTGCTGCCACCTCTCCAATACGGCGGATGTTTTCCTCACGATCATCAGCGGAAAAACCCAAATCAGAATTAAGCCCATGCCTGACGTTATCCCCATCGAGCACAAACACCTGATGGCCGAGATCAAAAAGGCGTTTTTCCAGCGACAGCGCCAGTGTGGACTTGCCGGATGCCGAAATCCCGGTAAACCAAATCACCCCACCCTTATGCTTGTTACGAGCCCAGCGCTCATCGCAAGGAACGCGATGTTCTATTTTGGTTATATTTTTTGATTTAATTATCATAATTAATACTTCACATAATCACTTAAACCGTCGGCCATGATTGGCGACATTAATATTCTCATTCAAAGGTATCAATTTTTGCATAGGTTGCAACAAATGAACCAGCAGGCACTGTACGTATGTCTATTTTGCTAAAAAACAAACGCTTAACATTAGTCTGCATTATGGGTGGTGCTTTCTTGGTCAGGTGAACCAGAAACCGTGAACATACAGTGAATATGTTCGCAAAATGTAATTTTATTTCGCTTAAAACCCTTGGATTTCAGCCATTTTTTGAAAAATGTTCGTTTTCGGGAGGCAGGGGCCGGAGGTTCAAATCCTCTCACTCCGACCAGTTAATAACTTGAAAATAAATATGTTTTTTAAGAAGCTGGTGCTTTTAGGTTATGAACTGCGCCGCTCAATAACCCCGAGAAAAATTGAGAGAACAATCCCCATCCCGGCACCGGCTAACATCAGCCACATGGCTGCGTTCCAACTGCCAAACGTTGCAACTATGGCGGCAACCGCAGGGGGCCCGAAAAAATTACCGGTGTTTGAGCCCTGCAACAGCAGCCCACTGGTGGCGCCAAATTGCCGATGGCTGGGTGCGTGAATGGGAACCGATGCAAATACTGCCGCCGGCAAATACCCCGCTGCATGCGAAAATAAAAGCGCTAACCCGTAACGCGAAGCATCGGGCAAGACATCAGAAAAAATTCCAATGGCGCAAGCCCCCATTATAAAATGGGTGATGCCCATAAGGTGCCAGCGTTCAACCCCGCGGTGCAATAGCCACCCACCAATAAGGTTTCCGGGCACATTTACCGCTACAACCAATGCCCCTAAAAGTGCTGACAGCGAAACCGATATGGCGCGCTGTTCCACCAGAAAACTGGGCATCCACATCATCATGGACCCCCACTGCATTGCAAATACCATGAAACCTAATGCCAGAACGATTGGTCCGGGACGACTAATGACAAGCTTTGCGCTTTTAAAAAATGAATGTTTGGGATCTTCTATTTTTTGTTGTGGGCTCGGCGTGGGTTGGCGCTTGATGATTAAAGTCAAAGCAAGAACGATGGCTACCCCAGCCCACACCAACCACAATCCCCGCCAGCCATAAGGCGCCAGCACCAGTGGCGAAACAAACATGGAAACCGATATACCTGCGGGTATCCATGCGCTCCATACCCCTAGAACAATCTGGCGGTGGCGTGGCAATATGGAAAGAATGATTAACGATGGGGCCGAAACCGCAACCGCAATAAAGCCAAGACCTTCAAAAAAACGCGACAACAGCAATAGCTGTGAAATATCAACCTTACTGCCGACAAAACCGCTTAGCGAAAGAACCGCCAAACCGATTATCAGCATGCGCCGATGGCCTACACGGTCAGCCACAACCCCGGATAGCATTCCCACAGCCATGGCAAGGGCGGCGATTATTGATGTTACCCATCCGGCTTCAACCAACGTAAGGCCAAGCTCTGCTCGCAATAGCGGCAATGCCGGTGGCGCCTTGCCGATGTGTGCGGCGGTGGTGATACCGGCCATGATCACCAAAATAACCAACGGCCAGTCAGATTTTTTTAATTCTACCATCATGATGAAATGTCTGCCAATGCCTGTTCGCGTGCGCTGGCAATCTGTTCGGCATTAACCGCTTCGCCCGATATGGCGGGCATTACATAGGCGGCACGAATTGAATTAAATTGCACTTCGCTGCGGGAATGCGTCTCACCATAACCTTTTATCAAGCTGGAATTTTTGGCAATTTCACGTGCTAATATTACATCCCTTTTCATAGCATTTTCCACATCTGCCAACCATTCATCCGCAAGTTTTCGGTTGGCGTGGTAGCCGTAAGAAATGCCCCTAAGCGGCCTTAACGATGCCAAAAATTTTAACAGCAATATTGCGCCAAAACTGTTAGAGCTTATCTTCATTGGCCATGAATATTTAAACCGTCTCTGTTTTACACTGGCCCATTTGTTCAATACACGGCCAATTGGTGCAGGTAATATATCGGCTATTTCATTTATGCCGGGACGGAAATATTCGGTTATCCGAACAATCTCGCCATCTTTGCTTTCGGCATTTATTTTTTTCATTCTGGCGGAACGGGTTTTCAATTGCGCAACGCGTATAATGTCGTTGTAGGCCATTATCCGGGCAAGGCCCTTTACCACTTCGGCCAGAAGCTCAGGGTTGCCGCCCTGAAACGGTTTGATGCGCTTTAAAAATAATTCTGCATAGGCTTCACCTTGAAAATCGCGCAAGCGTGATATGGCTTCGTCAATCAAGCCCTGCACGTTTGGTGCGGTGGTGGCGGGTTTTTCTTCGCTTGCGGCTTTCGTGCCTGCATCAAAACCACAGAGGTTGGCTTCAACCGATTTCCCCCCGGCCTTTATTGCATCGCGCAATAAATTTGCACCAATGGGTAAAATGCCGGCAGTAGATAACACGCCCAACATTACCGCATTTATGCGTGTTCGGTTTTCGCTGGCTATGCGATCCATATTAATAAGTACGTGCTTTTTGGCCCGCGCATTAATCGCCGCAACAATGCGTTCATCATCATAACGCCCGTCACCCGGTGCCATTTTTTCAAAAGTTGTATAAACCCTGTGGTTTGATGCAATTAATGCTGTGCGCTCTGGCGTAACAAACCCGCTGGCGATGGCGCGCCCCGCTTCCACCAATTCGGTTGTGGCAACCACATCGACCTCACCCGGGGCCGGTGAAAGGGAAAAAATTGGTCGTTTGTCGGTTAGCTGTTCCGGCCAAATTTCAATATAATAGGTGGTGGCCCCTGTGCGCTGGGCAACACCGGGAATGGACGTCGCCTGAACCGGCAGGCCAGCACTTTCACAGGCAGAAACTATCCACCCCGTCAGCACCCCGCCGCCTTCACCGCCAAGGGCACCAATTAGTAATGTAAATGGGCGCATTTCGTTCATACTCATTCTCCAGGCCCACGGGAAATAATATTTTTGACAAAATGGCGAACGTTGTTAATTGCCGTTTCCACCGGATTGGGATTGGTTATGCGTTCAACACTATAAAATGATGGGCAAAGCCCTGCCGCCATTGCCGCTTCACCGCACAAGCCACAGCCAACACAGCTATCAATTACCGTGCTAATTGGATGAACGGATAATGGGTCGGGGTTGGGCATCAGGGTAAGGCTGGGACACCCGGAAAGGCGGATACAGGCATGATCACCGGTACAGATGGCCGGATCAATGCCAAAGCGAATTTTTGCTACCCGCTTTCCTGCCACAAGCTTTTTCGCATCTTCACCGCGCAGCCTGCGTTGGCGCGCCAATTGGCATTCGCCATCGGCGATTATTACTTTCAAACCTTTTTGTTTGGTTGTCAGTGCGTCGCGCAACACATTTATCATATCGGCGACATCATAGGTGCGCTGCACCTTCAGCCAATCAACGCCCAGTGCTTTAAGTGTTTTTTCAATGCTTATTTTTAACGGATCGCCATGCCAACCGGCGGCGCTGTTGGGAATAAACTGCTGACCAGTGGCGGACGTATAACCATTTTGCATAATGATAAGTATCGCATCGCCCTGATTGAGCAAATTACCGATAACCCCGGTAGCCAGACCATTATGCCAAAAACCGCCATCACCCATTATGGAAATTGAACGCTTTTCCTGAAATGGTGCCACCGCGGCGGCGCTGGCCAAGCTCATACCATAGCCTAAAATTGAATTACCCATGGAAAATGGCTCAAACGTAGCCAAAGCATGGCAACCAATATCAGCCGCTATATGCACTTTGCCCACTTCGCGTTCTAATATTTTTAATGCCGAAAACACCGGGCGTTCAGGGCAGCCGGTACACATTTGCGGCGGGCGCGGCGGCAGTGGCGCACCTAGTGCGGCCAAGCCATCTTCGCGGGCACGCACATGAACGGGATTGAGCGGTAATTCGATATCTATTTTACAATCTAATAAAAACTGATAAAGCCCATCGCTTATATTTTCTGCCGTGTATTCCCCGGCATTGGGCATGACGGATTTTCCTGCCAGCCGGGTTTTGGTTCCACGTTCGCGCAAAATTGAATTTATTTGATATTCAATAAATTCAGGGGCCCCTTCTTCCAGCACCAAAACGTGCTCTTTGGAACGGCAAAAATTGTTTATTTGTTCTGGCGCAAGCGGATGAACAACATTTAATACCAAAAGCGGTATGCGGCTTTTACCAAATGCATCTGCCAAACCCATGGCGCTTAAACGGCGAATTAGCGTGTTATAAAGCCCACCTTGCATAATAATGCCAAGATTGGAAATATCACCTTCAATAACTTCGTTAAGGTTGTTAGTGGTTATATATTTTTGTGCTGCTGGCAGGCGTTCGGAAATTTTTATTTTTTCTTGGGCGAACGTAACTGGTGGGTGGGCCAAGTGGTCATAATTAAATTTTGCCGGCTCAGCCATTTTGTTTTTTATACTTACGGCAGGCTTGACATTATTGGCAGAAACAAACTCACCCTGCATATGGCAGGTGCGCACGCGCAAACCCATTATGACAGGCGTGTTAGATGCTTCGGACAGGGCAAAACCGTGTTCTACCATTTTAACAATGTTGGTTAATTCCGGGCGCGGGTCTAACAACCACATGGAAGATTTCATGGCCATGGCGTGGGTGCGTTCTTGAATAACGCTGGCACCCTCACCATAATCTTCGCCAGAAATTATCAACACACCGCCCATCACACCGGGCGAGCTAAGGTTTGATAGGCCATCGGCGGCAACATTGGTACCGACAATTGATTTCCACGTAACCGCACCGCGCAACGGGTAATTGATAGACGCACCAAGCATCGCCGCGGCTGCGGCCTCATTAGTGCAGGTTTCAACGTGAATGCCCAATTCGGACATTAATTCTTCGCCATCAACCATAACATCAAGCAGGTGTGAAACCGGCGCACCTTGATAGCCGCCGACATAAGCAACGCCCGATTGCAGCAACGCTTTGGTCACCGCCAAAATGCCCTCGCCGCGAAAAATCTCGCCCGTGCTTAGGCGCAATTGTTCTATTTCTTTGGCAAATGACCGCTCAGCGCCCATCCGGTTGCTTCCTTTTTGTGCTTAATCAAATTTAGCGCGAATTGAATCGGGCACAGGAATTGCCCGAATGCCGTTAGGGTGGGTTTCGTCAACCTTTACCCAGGCACGGACCTCGTGCCCGATTACAGCTTCTTCGCCGCCATTATAAATGGTGTGTTTTATGCGAAAGGATGATTTGCCCCAGCTTTCAATCCCGCTTTCGATGGTGATTACATCGCGGAATCGTGATGGACGCATAAACTTTGCCCCGGTATCCAAAATTGGGGTTCCTAAAATTCCGTGTTCATCAAAAATTGTGGCCATGTCAATTCCGACGGAAGCAAATAATTCCGATGAAGCGGTGTCAAACCAGCGAAAATAATTTGGAAAGAAAACTATATCAGCCGGGTCGCAATCACCCCACTGAACGGTAATATCTATGCGGTTTGTTTTCATTGCAATAACCCCTTTTATCCCGAATTATTTTAACAAATGCGGCAATGTGAGCGTAAGCGCTGGAAACAACACCAGCAATGCAACCCTGATCATATCCGATAGCAAAAACGGCAATACACCAATAAATGTTTCTTTTAATTTCACCGCTTTTGACATTGAATTAATTACAAATACGTTCAAGCCAACCGGCGGCGTTATAAGGCCGACTTCAACCACAATAAGAACAATAATGCCAAACCACATTTTAAGGTCGTCTTCGGGCATGCCAAAATCAAGCCCGGCAATAATCGGCCAGAAAATGGGTACGGTCAGCAGTATCATTGCTAGACTATCCATCACGCAACCAAGCAACAAATAAGCAACCAGCATAATTAACATTATGGTCATTGGCTCTAGACCGCTGTTACCAATTACTTCGGCTAGCTCCATCGGCATGCGCGAAAGCCCCAAAAAGGCGTTAAAGAAATCAGCGCCCAGCAAAATTAAAAATATCATCGCGGTTGATGTGGCGGTTCCTTTTATGCATTCGATAAACCCTGCCCAACGCAAACCACCGCGCCATACCGCAATTATGCCGGTACCCAATGCGCCAAATGCCGCACCTTCGGTGGGGGTAAACACGCCTAGGTATATGCCGCCAATAACAATCAGAAAAATTAGTATGACTGGCCATGTTTCAATTATGGCGTGGCGGCGTTCGGACTTGGTTGCTTTGGGGCCAACCGGGCCTGCTTCGGGTTTAATGCGGACATAAATTGCAATGGTTATCAGGTATCCGCCAGCGGCCATAAGACCCGGAACAAATGCCGCCTGAAACATGGTTACAATGTTTGCTTCAACCGCGATGGCAAAAATTACCAAAACCACCGATGGCGGGATTAGTATGCCAAGGGTTCCCCCTGCGGCCAGCGCACCAGTTGCAAGCGCACCGGAATAATTGAATTTCTTTAATTCGGGCAAAGCCACCTGCGCCATGGTGGCGGCTGTTGCCAGTGATGAGCCGCAAATTGCGCCAAACCCGGCACAGCCACCAACCGCGGCCATGGCAACGCCACCTTTACGATGACCCAGATAGGCATTTGCCGATTTAAATAATGCCGATGAAAGCCCCGCTTTGGTTGCGAACTGGCTCATCAATAAAAACATGGGTATGACCGAAAGATCATAATTGGCAAAGCGCCAGTAAGGCGAGGTCATTGAATAGTTAAGAAGCGCAGTCCACCCGGTTATGGAAACATAGCCGCCAACACCAACCACTATCATCGCTACTGCCACGGGGATGCGTAGCGCCAGCAAAACAACCAACAGGGCAACCGCATAAATGGCTATTTCAAAACTAGTCACGGAAGATCCTTATTAAATCGTGGATGGCTGTGTAGATGCTGGTTAAAAACAAAAGAACAAATGATAATACCGCAAATGGATATGCCCACCATAACGGCAACGCCAGAATATATGTTGTTTCATTGTATTCAACGGCGTTAAATCCACCCAACGTCATACGCCAGGCCAAAACAGCGGAAATGGCCGCCAATAATAATGAACCAACAATATCAAGCGATGTCTGCGCCTTTTTTGGCGCCCATGAAAGAAATAAATCAACAATCACATTGCCGCGCTGCATTTGGCAATACGGTAAAAACAAAAACACGGTTATTGCGGTTCCCAAAGCGACCATTTCAAAATCGCCATAGATTGGGGTTGAAAATATATAACGCCCCAGCACGCTGGTAACCACCATGATGGAAATTGCGGTCATAATTAACCCGCCTAAAATAGCCGCCATTTTGGAAAGAAAATACAGCCACCGACCAATGGTATTTTGCGGGCTGGTTAAATCTATGCCTACCATTTCTTTGCTTTCGTCACTCATAAGCGGGCACTCGACTGGTTAAAAAAATAACGCGGGATATGGACCTTGGCATCAAGCCATTACCCATATCCCGCGTCAATATCGCTCTTTGTTTATTTAGAGTATTTATCTAGCAAAGCACGGGCTTCGTTAACCAATGCCTGGCCATCGATACCGTTTTTCTCCATTTCTTTAACCCAGCGCTCGGTTACCGGGCCTTCAGTCATGGTGCGAAGCTTTGCGGTTTCGTCGGCTGACATAACAATCAGTTCGCCGGATTCTTTGGCTTTTGCTTCGCCCGGCGCTTCTGCGTTAACGCCCCAGATTTCACCCAACCAGCGGGCAATATTTTCACCGGAGTTATCATCAATGACCTTTTGCAGATCGGCAGGAAGGCTATCGTATTTTGCCTTGTTCATTGCGATCATAAAGGTTGATGTGTTGACGCGCTTTACAGCAGGATCGCCAAGCGTGGTGTGATAGTCAACCATTTCAAAAGTTTTCAGCGGCATTGTTACCTCGTAAGGAATCAACACTGCGTCGACAATTTTCTTGGAAAGCATTTCCGGGATTTTAGGCACTGGTGCGCCAACCGGGGTTGCGCCCATGGCTTCAATCATCCAACCACCGGTACGCGTTGGGGTGCGGATTTTCAAACCCTTAAGGTCTTCAACTGTGCGGATAGGATCGTGTGAGTGAAACACCTGTCCGGCGTGAACAAATACAGAAATAAGTTTGTAATCTTTGTATTCGTCACCATGCCTTTTAACATAATCGCTAAGCGCCAGGTTGGTTGCGACAGTATTTGTGTGCATAAACGGCAATTCAAATACTTCGGTTTTGGTGAACCGCCCAGGAGTATAGCCAGGCAACGTCCAAACAATATCAACCACGCCGTCACGGGCCTGATCGGCCAATTGTGGTGGTGTGCCGCCCAACTGCATGGCTGGGTAAATTTCAATATTAAGACGGCCACCTGATTCTTTCATTACTTTTTCAGCCCAAGGAACAAGCATTCCCTTATGGGCAAATGATACTGGCGGCAATAGGTGATGAAGCTTCAGTGTGATTGTTTCCGCTGCATTAGCAAAAGTGGAAACACCGCTAATCAGGCCAAGAGCCAGAACGCCAACGGCGGCGGATTTTAAAGACTTAAACATTTAATACCTCCCAAAAATGTGTGTGTCCCAGTTAGTGTTTGCCAACATTGTGGCAATTATCTTTATCTAGATTAATGTCAACATAATGACATCATAAACGATTTACCCAGCTAGTCTAAGTTCAACTAACATATATTTACTGAATAAACCCAACAACCAGCCAAAAACGTTGGAAAATTACATATTTTCCCGCATTTCCGGCTTCGTTATCCCCAAACTTCGTCTGCAGTTTCAACTATCAGGCTCAGCTTGGCAAACTGGTCGTCCTCGGTCAGTTCGTTGCCTTCCTCGGTGCTGGAAAAACCGCACTGCGGGCTTAGGGCCAACTGCTCAAGGTCAATGTATTTCGCCGCTTCATCGATGCGGGTTTTAAGCTCGTCTTTGGTTTCCATTTGCGGTGATTTTGACGTCACCAAACCCAAAACAACGGTCTTGTCTTTTGGTACGTGACGAAGGGGCGCAAAATCACCCGAACGTTCGTCATCATATTCAAGGAAATAACCATCAATATTTAATTCGTTAAACAATACTTCCGCCACTGGCTCATACCCGCCTTCGGCAACCCATGAACTCCTGAAATTGCCACGGCACAAGTGAATACAAACGCGCATGTCATCAGGCTTGCTGGCAATAGCATCATTTATGATACGGGCATAAAGGCGCGGCAATTCATCAGGGTCTTCGCCAATTTCTTTGGTGCGTTCGCGCATTGCCGGATCGCAAAGATAGGCAAGGTTGGTATCATCAAGCTGCAGATATTTACATCCGGCCTTGCCCAACGCTGAAATTTCTTCGCGGTAAGCGCGCGCTAGGTCAGAAAAGAATTCTTCAATATCTGGGTAAACTTCCGAACTGATGCCCTGACGGCCACTGCGAAAATGCAGCATGGTTGGCGATGGAATGCAGAGTTTCGGTGTTTTGCTGACAACGCTTTTCAGGTATGAAAAATCTTCGACCGATATCTGGCGAATGCGTTCCAACTTGCCGACAACTTCCATTTTCGGTGGGGCAAATTCAAGCGCGCCTTTGGCGTTTTGAAACTTAACCGGATAGCCGCTTTTGACCACGATACCTTTTAGGTGCTCAAGAAAATCAACATGGAACAAGGCACGGCGAAACTCGCCATCGGTTATGGCTTCAAGCCCGATATCTTCCTGCCGGGCGGCAATTTTTTTGATTTCAATGTCTTCAATTTCGCGCAGTTCCTCGGACGTCATTTCGCCGGCTTTGCGTTTGGCCCGGGCATCTTTTATGGCCTTGGGGCGCAGCAAAGAACCGACATGATCGGCACGAAATGGGGGGGTCGCTCGTTTGGACATTGAATATTTCTCCCTGATTTTGGCCCATATTTGAGGCCTTTAATTTCTTGTTTTGCCAAGGCTACGGTAGCCATGATAATTTGTTTAATGAATAAATTTTATGACTACTATTGAACAAACAAATACTAAATTGGACAGCCATGAACCTGCTTAATGTGGACCTTAACCTGTTGAAAGTGCTCAATGCCTTGATTGAGGAGCGCAATGTCACCCGCGCGGGCGAGCGCATTGGCCGCAGCCAACCAGCCATGAGCAACGCCTTAAATCGCCTAAGGGCCATGTTTGATGACCAATTGCTGGTGCGCGGTTCCGGTGGATTACAGCTCACACCTAGGGCCGAATCCCTGAAAGAACCGGTAACCGAGATATTAGAATCCATAGAAGACTGCCTTATTACGGATGCCAATTTTGAACCCGCCACCGCCCATGGGCTTTATCGTATTGCCGCGCCCGATTATATCAGCCTACCGATAATGCCAAAACTTATGGGCCATTTGGCCAAGCTGGCACCAAACATGGATATTCATATCATTACCGAAGACCGTGATTTGGCCCTAGAGGCGCTTGACCGCAACCGCGTCGATATTGCGCTGGGTAATTTTTCCGAACCAAAAAAATCAATCCGTCAAAAACACCTGTTTGATGAAGATTTTGTCTGCCTGCTACGCGAAAACCATCCGGCATTAAAATCTAATAAGAAAATTACAGTCGAAACATTGCTTTCCTATCCGCACCTGTTGGTTAGCGCATCGGGCGAGCGTAGCGGTATATTTGATGATATTTTATCAAGGTCTGATTCTAAAAGGCGCATTGCGGTATCGGTATCGCACTTTTTATTGGCGCCTTATCTTTTGGAAGACAGTGATATGGTCGGGGTGTTTACCCGGCGGGTGTCATCTACCCTTAGCCGTTCGTTCAAACTGGTTGAACGCGAAATACCCATGGAACTTGCAAGCTTTGAAGCATCGATGGCGTGGCACATGCGCAGCGACCGTGACCCGGCAATGAACTGGCTACGCGAGCAAATAAAACTTCTTTGTGTTAAGTACGGACCTAAAGAATAAAGCCAACGCTATTAATCATCGGCATCGATGTATTTAAGGCCTTCGGCTTCAAGCCGTGGGCGCATTTCATAAATATCAAGTCCTAGCTCGCCTGCGGCTAATTTTCCACGTTTCATTTCTTCGTTTTGTACGCGTTTTTTTGACCCGTCCAATACTGTTTTGGCATTATCGCGCGGCACGATTACCACGCCGTCTTCATCGGCCACCACCACATCACCGGGGTTGACCAATGCACCGGCACAAACCACTGGCACGTTGACCGACCCCAATGTTTCTTTGACCGTCCCTTTGGCGGAAATGCATTTTGACCAGACCGGAAAATCCATTTCGCGCAAATCGGCAACATCGCGCACACCGGCATCAATGATAAGGCCACGCACCCCGCGCGCTTTAAACGAAGTCGCCAACAAATCACCAAACATTCCGTCGCAATTTTCGGAAGTAACCCCCACAACCAAAATGTCGCCGGGTTGGCACTGTTCAACCGCCACATGCATCATCCAGTTATCACCCGGTTGGGCCAACACCGTTATTGCATTGCCGGCAACACGTTTGGGGAAAATCGGGCGCATATAAGGTTGCAATAACCCTACCCGGCCTTGGGCTTCGTGCACGGTAGCAACACCCATAAGGGCCAGCTCATCAACCGTTTTAATATCGGCACGTTTTATATTGGTGCGACAAATGCCAAGGTCATAAACCATAGTCCAAACCTTTCTTACAATTCATCCACGGTTCTGGGGTAAAGCGATTGGAAGCCTTCGGCGTATTTGGCCGCCCGCCCACCTGCCATTCCGCCGGAATTACGGCGGAAATGATTGCCGCGGTTTTCGGCGACGTTTTCATAAAAATGCCACAGGTGTTCTTGGCCCTGCATGCATTGGATTGCCGCCCATTTTTTATCCCAAACATCGGTAATGTCTAAAAATACATCCGGTTTCCAGCCCATCTGTTCGGTTTGGTGGGGTTCAAACAAATACATCTGTGGCGCGCCCAAAACCTTTTCACCGGGGTTGTGGCCCCAGGCTTGGGCAATCATGCGGCATTCAACCGCAACATTGGTGGCATACATGTGATCGGTATTGTATGGGTCGTAAAGTGAATGACTCATCATAAAGCTTGGCTGAACCTTGCGAATAATATCAACCAATTTGAATTTTGCATCACGGTCCAATTCCAGCGGATAATCGCCTTGGTCCATAAATAATATATCATGGGCGTCCAACGCCTTGGCCGCGGCTTCGGCTTCTTTGCGCCGTTCGGATTTTACGCCTTCAAGAGTACTGCCTTCGTTTTTCCACAGCTTGGCCGATTCACCGCGTTCGCCGTACGATAGGCAAACAACAGTAACATCGTATCCTTTTTGCTGGTGCAGTGCGATTGCGCCGCCACACCGCCAAACAAAATCTGCCGAATGGGCACTGATAACAAGCGCGGTTTTATTGTTGCTCATTTTTTACGCTCCTTATTCACCAAAACCATAAAGTCTATCTGGGTTATCAACCAGTAATTGTTTCTGCCCATCGGGTGTCGGGGCGATAAGTGGGATTAAATCAACCAAATCGCCATCGTTGGGCATATGCTTTTTAATATTGGGATGGGGCCAATCGGTTCCCCACAGTGTGCGCCTAGGTGCGACCTTTATTATTTCTTGGGCAAAGGGAACTGCCGATGTAAACGGTGGTCCTTCGGATGCAATACGTTCAGCCCCGCAGACCTTGACCCAGCAATTTTCCAAACGCGCGACCTCTAGCAAATTTTTGAACGGTTTTTGTTCAAGCCCATCAGCGGTCGGCACCCGACCCATGTGATCAATAACAAAAGGAACGGGGAGCCCCAGCAACATTTCTTTAAATTCAAGCAAATCACCGGCATCAAAATGCAAAACCACATGCCAGTTAAATTGATGAATGCGCTCAACAATGCGGTGGAACTGATCCATATCAGGCACACCACCCAAATGTTTTACAAAATTAAACCTGACGCCGCGCACGCCACCGGCATTTAATTTTGCAAAATCATCGTCAGAAAAGCTATTGTCCACGTTGGCAACACCGCGGTACTGCCCACCGCTTTGTGCGATTGCATCAAGTATCACGGTGTTGTCGGTTCCGTGACAGCTGGCGTTAACCAAAACCGCACGTTCAAGCCCCAGTGTTTTTTGCAGTGCCTTGAACTTATCCAAACCTGAATCAGGCGGAGTGTAGGTACGGTCCGGAGAAAATGGATATTGCGCAGCAGGGCCGAATATATGGCAATGCGCATCACACGAATTTGGCGGTGGGGTGAAATTCGGCTTTCGTGTGTTTGGGTCGGGCGCCATGCACATTGGCGGTTCTTTGGCTTTTTCCATGTCTGTCACCACCATATCCATCAGTCAGTCGGTTCCAACAACAAAACACCTGAACCGGTATTGGAAATTGGGGCGTGATAATTGGAATGCAATTGTTTTACGTTTCCACCCAACGCACCGCGCATGGTAAGCCACATAATAAGCTCAACCCCTTCGGAGCCTGCTTCACGCACCAAATCGGTGGTGGTTAGCTTGGTTAGCTCTTCCGGGTTGTCGACAATTTTTTTCATGAAGTCTAAATCAAATCGTTTGTTAATAAATCCAGCGCGCTCGCCCTGCAATTGGTGCGACATTCCGCCGGTTCCAAAGGCAACCACTTTTATATCTTCATCATACGAACGAATAGCGTCACCGATTGATTTACCAAAATCATAACAGCGCTTGGCTGATGGAACGGGATGCTGAACGGTGTTAACCGCAACCGGAACAACCTTAACCGGCCATTCGTCGGCAAACGGCCATATGACCTGTATCGGAACGACAAGGCCGTGATCGACCTTCATTTCCTGACACATGGTAATGTCAAATTCGTCTTTGTTCAGGGTTTCAATTATATGCCATGACAATTCAACGTCACCGGGAACAGGCGGCATGGTTTTCAGGCCCCAGCCTTCGTCGGCGTTGTCGTACTGTTTTGCCGCACCAATGGCAAAGGTCGAAACCTGATCTAGAAAAAAGTTAAGCCCGTGGTCATTATAAACCGAAACTATAACGTCGGGTTTTACTTTTTCCATCCATTCGCGAACGGGAATGTAGCCATCAAAAAATGGTTTCCAGTACGGATCATCAAACAGCCGTTTAGTTGTTGCAATACCGACCGCGGGAATATGTGATGACGTAATGCCGCCAACTAGGGTTGCCATCAAACTTTCTCCTGTCCCTGGTCAAGCAACATTTGCTTGAATTCATCAACTGTAATACCGCGCATCTGCGCGCCCAAATCTTGCACGTTCAAATTATAAGCGGTGCCAAGCTTGGCCATGTAATAGATGTTTCCACCAAGGCGCAGCATGGCAAGGGCATCAAGGTCTTTGACCGCCTGAATTTGTTCGTCCGACATATCAAATTTTTTGCAATAGCCTTCCACGTCTTGGCGCAGGGCTTCGCGATTTTCTTCATCGTTTAACGACATGCACATTCTGTTTAAAGGCCAACCCATAGCCGCGCGCCTACCGTCGAAAACATAGGTTCCGGGTATTTCGTCGTAGTCTTTTTTGCTCCAGGCCATGGATTGGTTTTCCTTTAATCAAGACTTAGTAAAAACTGGGGAGGTCGCTCTGGAATACGAGATTATGACCATTCAATACATTTACTAAATGGATAATATTGATTTTTTTCATTGATACGGTGAATTATACCCCGTCCCAAACCGAACGGGGGATAAAAACCTCGCCCTTAAATAGCTTTCGTGCGGTTCTTAGCAATGCAGCCCGGCTTACGTTCGGCACCCCATCATTGATTTCAACGCTTAATTCCACGGTGAATTCGCCTGTTGGATGTTCAATAGACATGCGTTTTGACGTGCCGGCGGGTATTTTTGCCACACGGGCCGCGGGCGAGCCCGGCAATAAACAGGCCGTTCCCACTGTTACAGCCGCCAACACCCCGACCGAGGCATGACAAACCCGCGGAATAAAGCTTCTAACCGTAATGGTGCCGCCATTTTTGGGTGGTGCCACCAGCGCCATTTTTGGAACCACTTTTTCGCTTACATCGCCAAGCCCCATAAGCCTGCCGGCATCTAAGCGAATTCGTTCAATTCGTTCTTTCAATTGTTCATTGGCATTTAATTCATCGCGGGTTTCATAACCGCTAACACCAACATCACCTGCCGCCAACACAACAACCGGCATGCCGTTATCTATCAACGTTACCTCAACCCCGTCTGCAACATCCAGCGCATTGCCGCTTGGCAACAACGAACCGCAAACCGAACCGGCAACATCAAGAAAGTTTATAATAATCGGTGCCGCAGTTCCTGGCACGCCATCAATGCGCGCATCGCCATCATACGTTACAACACCACCCGGGGTTTGGATTGTTGCTTCGGCAATCATTCCGGTGTTGATGGTGTGAATGCGAACCTTGGTTTCGGGGTCAGATGCATTTACCAAACCGTTTTCAATGGCAAACGGGCCGACGCCAGCCAACATATTGCCGCAGTTTGGCGTGGTATCGACTAACGCATCAGCAACAGAAACCTGAGCAAACAAAAAATCAATGTCCGCGTCACCCCGTTCAGATTTGCTAACTATGGCAACCTTGCTGGTTAAAGGGTCTGCCCCGCCGATGCCATCAATCTGGCGTACATCGGGTGATCCCATAACGCTTAACAATACCCTGTCGCGGGTTTCGCTATCTGCCGGCAGGTCGCTTTTTAAAAAAAACGGCCCCTTCGATGTACCGCCGCGCATCAATGTTGCGGGGATTGCGGTTTGTTTCATTTATTTTTGTTCCTTGTGCGCGGCCAATATGGCATTTGCCAAAATTTTGTGATCTTCGGGCGGGCTGCCATCAAAAGCATCCATCAGGTCAAGATCAGAAACCAGTTGTTCGCGGGTTGCGGTTGCGCTTGCCATTATTCCGCCAATGCCAAGGTCATCCATGGTTTTGGCAACTTCGCGCATTTCTTCGGCCCGACGCTTGCCATGGCGGACCATGCGTTCCAGCATATACCCTGCCCTTTTTTCCCAATCCATGCCGGGGAAGGTAACGTCCAAGGATTGAATTATTTTATCATCAATCCCTTCTTGAACGGCGGCAACGATTGATTCAGAAACCAATGCTTCGATGCCTTTTATCATTACCGATCTTATCATTTTAATGGTTGAGGCATCGCCGACTTTATCCGATACCACCTCAAATTTCATTTCCATGTTTTTTAGCAAATCTTCGGCAATTTTTACCCCCGGCCCGCCCATCAATAACGGGGTTTTATGGCGGGTGGGGTAAACCGGGGCCATGACTGCAACATCAACGTAGCTGGCACCAGCATTAGTTACTATTTCTGCGGCTTCGCGTTTGCGTGACGGGGCGCATGAATTTATATCCAGATAAATCATTCCCGGTTTTAGTGCGGTTGCAACCGAGCGGGCGGCATCAACCGCGGCTTCGGCAGTTACGGCAGAAAAAACCATTTTGGCATCTTTAACTACATCAACAGCATTGTTCGCAGGGGTTACGGCAAAATTTACGTAATCAGCCAGCTTGCCATCGCGGGTTTGCGCATTATTGGTCTTTATATCGAACGCGGTTACAGAAATGGGGCCGACGCTACGCCAGCCCTCAACAAAGGCGCCTGCGGCCTCGCCAAAACCGATAAAGGCAATAGGTGGGGCAATATTTGAATTCTGTCCTGACATGGTCATAGGTTAAGACATACTGTATAATTTATTCAATGAATAAACATGATGCGGATTATTAAACTAGTGAATTATAGTCACAACGGTTAAATTGGCCGGCAACGTTTGACAGAATCTGTATTTTGGAGTTTTACCCAATGGGCACATTTGAATGGAAAGAAGAATATAGCGTTGGCGTGCCTGAACTGGACGAACAGCACAAGGTGCTGATTGACCTTATAAACCGCCTTGAAAGTGTCGAACGTAACGGTGGCGACCTGCGTGAAATCATGGATAAGCTGGACTGGTACGTGCAAAAACACTTCACCTTGGAAGAATCCATGCTGCAAGGCGGTAATTATGACGCCCTTGACCCGCACATTGCCGAACACCGTGATTTTGAAAAGTGGCTTCATAGCGCGCAATCGCACATGGCAACCGGTGGGCTGGATATAAATATTTTGGCATCAACCATAAACGACCACCTGAAAGAATGGCTAAGCCATCATATTTTGGTGGTTGACATGGATTACAAAGGCAAAATTTAAATTTACCTAAGTGTCGCCTTGCGAACATTATTCAAATGGCAGGCCGACGTAATTTTCCGCCAATGTCGTAAGGGCCGCTTTTGAATTGAGCAAATAATCCATTTCCGCATCCTGCATACGTAATGTAAAGCCGCCATCGGTATCGGGCAGGCGATGCAACAGCAATGTCATCCACCAAGAAAACCGTTCTGCTTTCCACACCCGGGCCAGTGCCTTGGTCGCGTAATTATTCAGCCCGCTTTCCGAGCCGGATTTATAATATTCGATAAATCCTTTGGATAAGAAATAAATATCAGATGCCGCCGAATTAAGCCCCTTGGCCCCTGTGGGTGGAACAATGTGCCCGGCATCGCCCGCTAAAAATAACCTGCCATAATGCATGGTGTCGCAAACAAAACTTCTTAATGGTGCTATGCTTTTTTCAATTGACGGGCCGGTAACAATTGATTTTGCCGCATCTTCGGGCAGGCGGCTTTTTAATTCTTCCCAGAACTTTTCATCGGTCCATATCTCCATCGGGGTATCAACCGGCACATCAATATAATAACGGCTGATTTGGTCTGAACGAAGCGAGCAAAGGGCAAAACCGCGTTCGTGGTTGTTATAAATAAGCTCATCAGAAACAGGTGGGGTTTCCGAAAGAACGCCCAGCCAGCCAACCGGATAAACCTTTTCGTAAGTTACCAATTTATCGGCGGGAATGGATTTACGGCTAACCCCGTGATAGCCGTCGCACCCGGCGATAAATTCACAATTAACCCGAAAATCCTGACCATCTTTGCTGTAGGTAACGTATGGTTTGTCGCCATCAACATCGTGCAGTTCGACCCTGTCGGCATCGGTAATGGTTATGCCGCCCATCGCATCACGGGCGGCAAATAAATCATGTTGAATTTCGGTTTGCCCATAAACCATGACCGTATCACCGCCAGTTAGCGCGCTAAGGTCAATGCGGTGGCGCTCGCCTTTGTAAGCAATATCAAAACCTTCGTGAATTTGACCTTCTTTATCCATGCGCCCGGCCACATCGGCATCGCGCATTAAATCGCAAAACCCGGTTTCCAAAACGCCAGCGCGAATGCGGCCCAAAACGTGTTCGCGGTTATGCTTTTCCAGCACAATGGTATCTATGCCGGCGCGGTGCAAAAGCTGAGCCAACAACAAACCTGACGGCCCCGCACCAATAATGCACACTTGCGTATTTGTTATTTCCTGTTTCACGTTTTTTTCTTTCATGTTTTTTTGTTGTTTGATTTAAGTGCCAATATAATAGAAATTATATTTTTGGTCATCTACTATGGCTATTCAATCTTGGAATGAACATTATTATAAAATCTGGCAATTGCAGGAAGCTTTCCCCATGAAAACAACAAATCTTGGCTCCTCAGGAATACAGGTTCCGGCCATTGGCCTTGGTTGCATGGTGATGCCGGGGTTTTATGCCCCCGGCCCTGAAGAGGATTCCATTGCCACCATCAGGCGGGCAGGCGAACTAGGGGTTAATTTCCTTGATACCGCCGACCTTTATGGTTTCGGCAAAAACGAAGAATTAATCGGCCGCGCCATAAAGGGTGCAAGCGATGATTACATTATTGCCACAAAATTCGGCAACGTTCGCACCCCTGACGGTACGCCCGATGTCGATGGCAGGCCGGAATATGTGTTTAAAGCATGCGATGCCAGCCTTAAACGTTTGGGGGTAGACGCAATTGATCTTTATTATTTTCACCGCATGGACCCAAAAGTACCAATCGAAGAAACCGTTGGTGCCATGGCAAGGCTGGTCGAACAAGGCAAGGTTAAATACTTAGGCCTGTCCGAGGCCGCGCCCGAAACCCTAAGACGGGCCCATGCGACCCACCCCATTAGCGCACTGCAAACAGAATATTCATTGTGGAGCCGCGATGTTGAGGATGATTTGCTGGGTCTATGCAAAGAACTGGGCATTGGTTTTGTTGCCTATTCGCCATTGGGGCGGGGTATTTTGACAGGTGCCATAAACGATGAAAAAGACCTGGCCGAAACCGACAGAAGGCGCGACCATCCGCGCTATCAGGGCGATAATTTAAAAGCCAATCTTGATCTAATCCGCCCCATAACCGAACTGGCGGCGGCCCGTGGGGTAACTCCGGCACAAATTGCTATTGCCTGGGTGATGGCCCAAGGCGCGCACATTGTGCCCATTCCCGGAACCCGTAAAATAAGCCACCTTGAAAGCAATATTGCCGCCCTTGATATAAGGCTTGGTGGAGATGAGGTTGAGATACTTAACAAGGCGTTTCCCCATAATGCCGCCCAAGGAACGCGCTATCCGGCTGGTGGGATGAAATGGCTAAAATTGTGATCTATTTATCTAAATGATAAAAAATATAATCTTTTGAATGGGTAATTTTTTGGCAAATCCCATATAACCGAACAAACAACAATGACGTTCAGGAGTTACAACCAATGAAAGTTTGTGTAGCCGGCGCATACGGCGCCTTCGGAATGAAGCACCTTGATGCAATCAGTGCCATTGAAGGCATTGAAGTAACGTCGGTAATGGGCCGCGATGAAGCCAAGATAAGCAAGCTTGCTGCTGAACGCGCCATTGGTCACTGGACCACCGAATTGAGCGAAAGCTTGGCGCGCGATGATGTGGATGCGGTGCTTTTGGCGACCCCAACACAATTGCATGCGGCCCAAGCAATTGAATGCATGCGGGCGGGCAAGCATGTGATGGTTGAAATACCCATGGCAGATAACCTTGCCGATGCCCAAGAAATTGTAAAAGTACAAAAAGAAACCGGCCTTGTGGCAATGGCCGGGCACACCCGGCGTTTTAACCCCAGCCACCAATGGATTCACAATAAAATAAAAGCGGGTGAACTAAAGGTCCAGCAGATGGACGTGCAGACATATTTTTTCCGCCGTTCCAACCTTAATGCACTTGGCCAGCCGCGTAGCTGGACCGACCATTTATTGTGGCATCACGCCTGTCATACGGTTGATTTGTTTCAATACCAAACCGGCGAAGTCGCCAGCGAAGTTCAGGCCATGCAAGGGCCGATTCATCCGGACCTTGGCATTGCCATGGACATGAGCATCGGCATGAAGGTTCCATCGGGCGCTATTTGCACCCTTTCACTTTCATTTAATAACGATGGACCGCTGGGAACCTTCTTTCGCTATATTTGCGACAATGGAACATATATCGCGCGCTACGATGACCTGGTTGACGGCAAGGAAAAACCCGTTGACCTTTCCAATGTTGCGGTTTCCAGCAATGGCATTGAATTACAAGACCGTGAATTTTTTTCCGCAATTAAAGAAGGGCGCGAACCCAATGCATCTGTTGCCCAGGCATTAACTGCCATGGAAACCCTAGATAGGTTGGAAAAAAATCTTAAATAGGTATATTCAGTAAATAGAAGAAAGTGGACATAAGCTAGTCAACCACCTGAAAATCAATGATTTTTTTAATGTGCGCTGGTGGCGGCTTGATTATTTTTATCTTTTGCCAGTGTCATCATTTTTTTCGTCATTTTGTTTTGGCGCATCGTCATCAAACAAAATGCGGTTGGCGGAACCTTCCATATCTTCAAATTGCCCGGATTTAAGCGCCCATAAAAAACCCGCCAGTGCAATTGCGCCCAATACCAAGGCTATGGGGATTAGATATATCAAAACGTCCATTGGCTTTAATCCCTTTTGTTTTGTTGCCAGCCGAGCCTGAGAGAGTTGCCAATTACCACCAACGAAGAAGACGACATGGCGATTGCGGCAATAAGCGGGGTAACCATCCCTAACATGGCCAATGGAATGGTAGAGGCATTATATATAAATGAAAGGGCAAAGTTTTGTTTAATCAGCCTATCTGCCATACGCGCCACATCTAAAATTTCAATAACCGGTGATAGCCTATCGCCCTGATAAACTATATCGGCCGCTGTTTGCGAAATATCGGCAGCGCTTGATGGTGATAGCGATGCATGCGCACCCGCCAATGCCGGGGCATCGTTTATGCCGTCACCCACCATCAATACACGGTGCCCCTTGCCCGCAAGTTTTGCAAGACGGGTGGTTTTATCGGTTGGGCTAAGCCCTGCGTTCCACGTTTTTATATTTAATTCTTTGGCGACCATGGCAACCGTTTCTTCCCTATCACCGGAAAGAAGCTCAACCCCAAGACCCATTTGTTGTAAATTTTTTATTACCTCTGCACCATCGGGGCGCAATCGGTCGACAAAGGTAAATTGTAGTGGTGGGAAATTTGGCCGCACCAACCACAATTCCGGCCCACTGGCAGGAATATTATTTTCAACCCCACACCAATCGCGCCTGCCTAAACGAATTTCCCCAAGTTCGGTTTTAAGCAACAGCCCCGCCCCCGGCACTTCTTCCACGCCTTTTGTTGCTATCGCATTGTTTCCTGCGGCCTGCACCAAGGCGCGCGAAAGCGGATGCTTGCTGGCAAGTGCCATGGATGCGGCAAGGGCAACATCATCGTTGGTAATTTCATTTTGTTTGGAAAGTTCCGCCTTGCCCATTGTTAGGGTTCCGGTTTTATCAAACACCACATAATCAACCTCGGCCAAGCGTTCCAGCGCGGTTCCCGATTTAAGCAATATTCCCCGGCGTAAAAACCGACCGCTTGCCACCACCTGCACCGCCGGCACCGCCAAAGCCAGGGCACACGGGCAAGTAATAATCAGTACCGCCACCGCCACCATCAATGCCTGTTGCCACGGGGCGCCAACAAACAACCACCAGCCAACAAACGCGATTAAGGCAAGGCCATGGACCACCGGGGCATAAAGTGCCGAGACCCGATCGGCAATGGCAACGTATCTGGCCCGGCCTTCTTCGGCGGCTTCCATCAGGCGCAATATTTCCGCCAGCAATGTATCTTCGCCCACCGCAGTTACAATTATGGTTACGGGGCTGGTTAGGTTCATTGTGCCGGCAAATACTGTTGTGTCGGGCTTGGCAACAGCGGGGATGCTTTCACCGTTGATAAGCTGGGTGTCTATGTCGCTGGTGCCGTCAATAATTTTTCCGTCAACCGAAATTCGCTCGCCCGCGCTTACCAAAACCCGCATGCCCGGTTTTACCTTGCTTGGCGGTATCACGCTACGTGAACCATCATCATTTAATACACTAACTGCGGTGGCGCTAAGGGCCAGCAAATGTTCACCCATGGAGCGCGCCCGACCGCGTGCCCGGCTATCAAGATAACGCCCCACCAATAAGAAAAATAACAGTGTAATGGCGGAATCAAAATAAACGTGTTCGCCACCACGTATGGTTTCAAACAGGCTCATCCCTGATGCCAGCAACACCGCCAATGAAATGGGTACATCCATATTGGTGCGCCGGGATTTAAGCGCGGTTATGGCGGAACGATAAAACGGCATTCCGCCATAAGCCACCGCCGGAAGGGTTATCAATGCCGATAACCAGTGCATCAACTCGCGCGTCGCTGGCCCCATGCCCTGAAAATATCCGGCCCACACCGAAACCGAAAACAGCATTACGTTACCGGCGGCAAAGCCTGCAACCGCCATGCTGATAAGCAGATTTTTTTCGTAAGCTTTTGTTTCCGCGCCCAACACCAATGGGTCAAACGGTGCGGCTTTGTATCCCAACTGGCCTATTATGCCGACCAACTTTTCCGCATCCGATTTTTCCGGATGCCATTTTAAAACCAGACGACGAGTTGTCATGTTGATACGCGCATGGATTACGCCTTCTTGGCGAGCAAGCACGCTTTCTATCAGCCATACACAGGCCGCGCACTGCATTCCTTCTATCATCAGGTGCAATGATGCGGTTCCGTCTTCTTCGGTTTTTACATAAGAGGAAAAATCAAAAACCGTTTCTTCCGCTTCGGGTCGCATGGGGCGTACATCGGGGTCAATGCAACGGCGCTGATAATAGCTTTCCAAGCCTAAGCCCTGCACCATGCCATAGGCCGCTTCGCAACCGGCACAGCAAAATTCTTTCCCGCCACTGCTATCGCTGGGAATGGGCAGTCCGCAATGAAGACAATCAGCCATTAAGGTACCTGAATGCGCCGCCTTAGGCGAAATGTATCGCTACCGCGAACCGCGTTCAAACGCACTTCCCATAATCCGGGCAAAGGTAATTGCAGTTGTGTTTGATAAGACCCCAATGGGGCTGGCTGCAAAGCAACGCCATAATCGACATTGTCTTGGGATGGGCGATAAAGGTTGGCTGTAACCGTTAAGCCATCAAGCGGGGCCCCATTGGCATCAATAAATTTGACCGATAAATTGCCATTGGGATCATAATTGAAATCAACCTTCCATCCCAGAGCATCTTGCTGACGCTGGGCATCAAGGGTTTGGTTGTAGGCAAGGCCCTTGTCGTAATGGCCATCGGTGGAAAGTCCGGTCCATGAATTAGTGGCAAAATAAACAAGAATGCCATTTACAATAACAACAATGCCCAAGCCGCCAACAAACAGCCACGGATACCACCAACCCGGAGAACGATTACCAGCAGTTGCCATTTTTATCACCCGCTTTTCCCTGTTTGTTTCTCTGGTTATTTCTCTGGCTATTTATCTGGGCCATAGAATACTGTTTTTTGCTCTATTTCCATACCAGTTTTCAAATTAACCAGCACAAATTCCATATCATTGGATTTGTTTTTTAATTCATTCTGTGGCATTCGCACAAAAACCCTAAATGTGCCAATGCTGTCAGGGCCAACATTGAGCACAACCTCTTTGGCGCCATTTTCTTCAACCCCGATAACGCTAATAACTGCGCCGTGTGGTTCGTCCGCCCGCAGGATATAGCTATTATCAACAGATTCCATGTTTAGAATCTTGAAGGTGTAGCCGTTGCGAATATCGCCATTGGAAAGCGTAACAAACAGCGGGGCACGATCACGCTGGATATTAATCTCGATACGGTCTCTGGTCGCCAACGAAATAGCCATGACCCCAATTACCGCGACAAGAATTCCGATGTAAGCAATGACCCGGGGGCGGAAAAAACGTTTTTTAACCGGTTTGCCTTCGGCGCGCGATAGCTGGTTGGAAATGGAATCATAAGCAATAAGATTTCCCGGACGCCCAAGTTTTCCCATTATGGAATTGCAGGCATCAATACAAAGTGCACAACCGATACAGGTGAACTGCTGGCCGAGGCGAATATCGGTTCCGGTTGGGCAAACGTTGACGCAAAGGCCGCAATCAACGCAATCGCCCATTGTTTTGTCGTCATCTTTGTTTTTTGCTTTGCCCCGTGGTTCGCCGCGCCATTCTTCGTAAGTTACCAACAAAGAATCTTCGTCAAACATTGACCCTTGAAAGCGTGGCCATGGGCACATGTATATACACACCTGTTCGCGCGCCCAACCTGCCAGCAAATATGTAAAACCGGCAAATAGCGCGACAAAGCCATAAAGCGTGCTCGATGCTGTGCCGTTTAATAAATTTACCGCTGCGGTTGGCGCATCGACAAAATAAAAAATCCATGCCCCGCCGGTGGCCAAGGCAATAATGATCCATAAAAAATGTTTGGTAATTTTCTTGACCGCTTTTTCCATGCTTAGCGGTGAATTATCTAATTTCATCCGTTTGTTGCGGTCGCCTTCTATCAGGCGTTCGGCCCACAAAAACAAATCTGTCCATACCGTTTGTGGGCAGGTAAAGCCGCACCACACGCGCCCCGCCAATGTGGTTGCGAGGAAAAGACCAACCGCGCCTAAAATCAAGATTCCAGTCAGGTAATAAACTTCTTGCGCCCAAATCTCGATACCAAAGAAATATCCTCTTCTACCCGCCATATCGAGCAACACCGCCTGATCGGGCGCACCGGCGCCACGGTCCCACCTGATCCACGGGGCAATATAATAAAGACCCAACAACGTGCCCAACACCGCCCATTTAAGCCGACGAAAGGTCCCTGCAATGCGTTGCGGGTAAACCTTTAGGTGCTTGGAATAAAGCGAGGCATTTACTTGTTGTTTTTTGTTATCTGGTTCGACGTTCATTTGTTTTGCCTAAAACAAGGGGCGGCACCGCAAATATTACGGTAACCGCCCCCAATATAAATCTGCAAACAAGGTGCGTGTTACTGACCGCCACCTAGCGAGTGAACATAAACGCTAACTTGTTTAATTGAAACATCATTCAAACGATCAACCCAAGCAGGCATAACACCGTGCTTTGGGGCGCTAATTTGCGAAACGATGTTTTGTTTGGTTTTGCCATAAAGCCAAATGCTGTCGCTCAGGCGTGGAGCACCCATGCTTTGTATGCCTTCGCCATTTTCGCCATGACAGCTTGCGCATTCGGTGGCAAATATTTCTGCCCCGCGTTCAGCGGATGTATTGTCGCTTGCGCCACCAGATAATGACAGCACATATTCCGCAACATCTGATACTTGCTCTGTGCCAAGCATGCCTTCATCAGCAAAATTAGGCATTTCACTTAGGCGGGTTTCATCGTGGCCGGAGCGGATGCCATAATTTACGGTGGTGTAAATATCACCAACCGTGCCACCCCAAATCCAGTCATCATCGGCAAGGACCGGATAAGAACCAACGCCCGAACCAGACGCACCATGACACGGTGCACAGTTTTCGGCGAAAATTGCGCGGCCACCGGCCATGGCATAATTCAAAAGCTCTGAATCTTTTGATATTTCCTCAATCGGAAGGGCGGCAAATTTATCTGTCCAGACGGTGCGTGATTGATCACGCGCCTCAATCTCGCCAGCCAATTCACCCCTAGATGAATAACCAATCACGCCTTTTGTGTAATCGCTTAGCGTTGGCCATGCGGGATAAACAACCCAATAACCAATCGACCATATGATTGAAACATAAAAGGTGTAAAGCCACCAGCGCGGCAAAGGCGTGTTCAGCTCTTTAATGCCATCCCATTCGTGTCCGGTTGTATCACGGCCACTAACGGCATCTTTTTCAATTTCCGCCATGGCTTATCCCTCCGTTTTTGTCATCTTTAAAAATAATTTTTGCATCTTCTTCAAAGCGCTCTTTGTTTTTTGGACGGAAAGCCCAAAAAACAATAAAAGCAAAAAGAAGCATCAGCCATACTACCCAGCTCGATCTGGCTATATCTGAAATTGCGGTAATATCCATTTCAGATACCCCCCTATCGTTCAATTGACTTGGCATCAACGCTGGAAAAATCAACCAACGTGCCAAGCATCTGCAGGTAGGCAACCAAGGCATCCATTTCAGTTAACTGATCTGGATTGCCATCAAAATCACCCAATGGAACATTGGGGTAGCGGCTTTGCAGCCCTTCAACATCGCCGTCACCGTTTTCGCCGGTGGCTTGGGTTTTCAAATCTGCCAAAGCGTTGGCGATTTGATCGTCGCTATAAGGCACACCAACGGCACGCAATGTTTTTAGATGTTCGCCAGCATCATCAAAGTTAAGCGGAGTTGTCGCCATAAACGGATACCCCGGCATGATTGATTCCGGCACCACGGCACGTGGGTCGATCAGGTGTTCGGTATGCCATTCGTTGGAATATTTTCCCCCGACACGGGCCAAATCAGGACCGGTGCGTTTTGACCCCCACTGGAAAGGATGGTCATACATGCTTTCTGCCGCCAATGAATAATGTCCGTAACGTTCTGCTTCGTCGCGGAACGGACGGATCATCTGACTGTGGCACAGATAGCAACCTTCGCGGATGTAAATGTTACGCCCGGCTTGCTCCAGCGGGGTGTAGGGGCGCATCCCATCGACCTTTTCGATGGTGTTTTCAATTGTATAAAGCGGCACAATTTGCACCAACCCGCCAATGGATACGGTAACCAAAATAGCAATAGCCAGAAGGATTACATTGCGTTCGAGAAGTGATTGCATTTTTCTACTCCCTTCCTTTAATTGCCGGCACTGGACGCAGATGGCGCCAGCGCAATTGGTGCTTCATTGCGGGTTTTGCCCTTGGCGGTCATCCACAGGTTATAAACCATGATCAATGCACCGATTAGGAACAAAACGCCGCCCAAGGCACGGATTACATAATATGGGTGCATGGCTTCAACCGTTTCGATAAACGAATACTGCAAGAATCCAAGCGTGTCATAGGTGCGCCACATCAGGCCCTGCATAATGCCGGAAATCCACATGGCAGTTATGTAAAGCACGATGCCTAAGGTCGCGAACCAGAAGTGCAGGTTCACCAAACGCAGCGAATAAAGCCGTTCGCGATTCCACAATTTCGGCACTAGGAAGTAAAGCGCGCCAAAGCTAACAAGCGCGTTCCAGCCAAGCGCACCGGAATGAACGTGACCGATGGTCCAATCGGTATAATGGCTGAGCGAGTTAACCACCTTGATAGACATTAGCGGCCCTTCAAACGTGCTCATACCGTAAAAACCGACAGAGGTAACAAGGAAACGCAAGACCGGATCGGTGCGTAATTTATCCCATGCGCCAGACAGCGTCATGATACCGTTGATCATGCCGCCCCACGATGGCATCCACAACATGATCGAGAATGTCATGCCAAGGGTCTGGGCCCAATCGGGCAATGCGGTGTAATGCAAATGGTGCGGACCGGCCCAAATATAAAGGAACGTAATCGCCCAAAAATGAATTACCGACAAACGATAAGAATAAACCGGGCGTTCGGCCTGTTTGGGAATGTAATAATACATCATACCCAAAAAACCGGCGGTCAGGAAAAACCCAACCGCATTATGACCATACCACCACTGGGTCATGGCATCGCGCACGCCTGCCCAGGCAATATAGCTTTTGGCGCCAAACCACGAAACCGGAAGCGCCACGTTATTGCCCAAATGCAGCATGGCAACGGTAATTATAAATGCAAGGAAGAACCAGTTGGCCACATATATATGTGATTCTTTTCTGGTAATCAGCGTTCCGGCAAACACAACCAGATACATAACCCAAATAACCGTAAGCCACAGGTCAACATACCATTCAGGTTCGGCGTATTCTTTGCCCTGGGTAACGCCAAGCACATAACCCAATGCCGCCATGACAATAAATATTTGGTATCCCCAAAAAACCATGTTGGCCAAGGCCGGTCCGCCAAACAACGAGACCCGGCTGGTACGCTGAACGATATAAAGGGAAGAACCGATAAGAATGTTTCCGCCAAAGGCAAAAATAACCGCCGATGTATGAACCGGGCGCAAGCGGCCAAAGCTGGTCCATTCTAAATCTAGGTTAAGAACTGGATAGGCTAGCTGAAAAGCTATAACAACACCGACCAGAAAGCCGACAATGCCCCAGAACGCTGCGGCAATGACGAATTTTTTCACTACATCCTCGTTATAGGATGGTGAGGCAATGGCTTGATTCATAAATAGTCTCCCTCGGCAAACAAACTGGCCCTTAAAAGATTGGGTCTTTGATGCTTATAATCCATATATATTCAGCAGTTGGGATTTATATAACAAACATTAGGTAGGTATAATATAATTAATTTGTTGATGTTTCTAGTCCACTACAGGGCACGGTGATTTGACTTTTATCAAGTCACTATCTACTTGATTTATAAGAAAACAATATAAAGCGGGGTATTAGTGGAACAGGATCCGGCATTAGTGCATTTATTTAACGCAGGAATCGCATATTGCGCGACCACGGCGGCGGATAATTCCACCACACTTATAAGCCTGTTTTTGGCGGGCCTTGCCGGTAGCGCCACCCATTGCGCGGGAATGTGCGGGCCGTTTGTTTTATCGCAAGTAACATCAAGATTGGAAAATATTCCAGCTTCCCAAATGCATGAATTCCATCGCCTAAAAGGTGCGGCTTTGGCACCTTATCATCTTGGTCGTTTAACAACCTATATGGCACTAGGCGGGGTTGCATCTTTTTTGACGGGTGGAATTTTTGACCTGATGAACCTTGGTTGGGTTGGCGCAATTTTGCTTATTTTCGCTGCAATATTTTTTGCAGGTTACGCCTTGCAGAAACTGGGAATATCCCTTCCCCGTATTTTTAACAACGCCGGGCAAGCGGGTGATGGTTTGCTGGTGCAAAAGTTAAATAAAATTGCCCGTCCGCTTTTTTCAAATCCCACCGGGTGGCGCGGATATGGTCTTGGGCTAACCCTTGGGTTTATTCCCTGCGGGCTTCTTTATGGTGCACTGGCGGCGGCTTCGTCGCCCGGTGATGTGTTGGCGGGAATTTTTGCCATGGGGGCATTTGGTCTTGGCACCATACCTGCCCTGGTGGGAATTGGTTTTGCCGGCCATGTTGCCGGCGGGCGCTGGATGGGGCTAACCCATTGGTTGGCGCCCATGTTGCTGTTGATTAATTCTGCGGTATTAATATTTATGGCGTGGCGAATAATATAAAAAAGTTAGTTAAAATAATTTCGCCAGACAAAGCCATGTGGGATTAAATCACCTTACCGCGGCCGATTGCGCCATTAGATGCATAAACGTTAACTGGCCCTTCTTTGATATTACCGTTCATTTCAACCGAACCACCAGCGGCTTCTATCAATGCGCACCCTGCGGCCACGTCCCACGGCATGGTGTTTTCCTCGTGGTAAACATCGGCCCTGCCTGCCGCCACATAAGCAAGCGCTAGGGCGGCAGAACCAATCATTCGCACCTTTTTCCATTCGCCCAAATCACTGGCAAACCGGATCATGGCTTCAGTGGAAAAATCACGGCGGACAGGAAACCCGGTCATCAATACGGCGTCAGATTTTTTTGCTATGTTCGACACCTTCATTTCCCGGCCATTAAGGGTTGCCCCCTGGCCGACAATCCCTGCAAACATTTCATCGCGGTTAAAATCATAAATCACGCCAACAATACGTTTATCGCCCTGAACCATGGCAATAGACACACAAGAAACCGGAAAGCCGCGCATGTAATTATATGTTCCGTCTAATGGGTCAACCACCCATGCGTTGTTATTGCTGTTTGCATTAACCCAACCGGCTTCTTCCGATAAAACCTGAATGTCAGTTTTATTTAAATGCTTTAAAATAATGCTTTCGGCG
>Ga0224501_10000502_pt1 | contig 31129 bp, 36 predicted proteins | sample SF_Oct11_sed_USG_4_FD_169105 | JGI IMG/M metagenome (GOLD analysis project Ga0224501, IMG submission 169105) | Sediment microbial communities from San Francisco Bay, California, United States - SF_Oct11_sed_USGS_8_1 | ecosystem: Environmental > Aquatic > Marine > Sediment | place: USA... | reverse complement strand
CACTCAACTGTCCAATAGCGAAGTGAGGGGAGTTTGCCTTTCAGGCCGATGACTTTCTGTGTTTTTAGGCTTTGCGTGTCGCTCCACAGTTAGGGCATGCGGATGCTGTTTGAGGCATTAGGGTTCCGCAGTACTCGCACGGTATCATGACTACTTCTTTCACTATTTCTTTAACAACTGTGGGCGCTGCTGCGGGTCTGACAACCTGAAGTTCTATTGTTTCGCTGGTTACATCAGGGCGACCATCGATGGCTACAACTCCTTTGATGGACCATGTAACGCCTCCATCCACGCTATCGTAGGATTCTCGTCCACCAGCGGGGATGTTGACGCTGAAGGGGAACGTCTTGTTGAAGCCTGGCGCCAGGTGCAATGCGCCGATTGCTCTCGGATTTTCGGAATGCAATATTGCTTGATCCCAGTAAACGCGTCGTACGGTACGTTTGCGTCTTTCATCGTACTCAGATTTCTCTCGCTTTTTCTTCTCTACGCATCGAAGTTCGGCTCTCGACTCGGTCGCGTCAATTTCTTCTTGGGACGACACGACGATCGCTCCCTTCAAATCCTCCCCCAATTCGAAAGTGCTTTTCGGAATGGTCAATGAAACGCTGGCTTTCGGCTTTGTAAACCGCCCTGTTAGCTTCTTGAAGAAGCCCATAAATTATGCCCTCTCTTGAGGTTCAATTGTTATTCATGAATAGTCGTATTTGTATTTATCATTTCTGATATGTGAAGCTGGAATATTTATATAGCAATACTACGGCATTCAATAATTGGATTTATTGGATGATAAGCGAGGGTTGGTGAATGGCAGAGCGAGAGACGATCGAGAAGGTCAAAGATAAGCAAGGCATATTATCGGAGATCCAGAACTTTTTCACCCTTGGATACGGCACAAAGGAGGATCTTAGGGAACTCGACAAGAAGCTTCGAGACCTGTACTATGCGGACATGCGTGATCTTCGTCATGTTTGGGAGGACGTTTATTTGGGCGCCTTGGATGTTGGAGTTGCCGCTGCGAAGCGTGACTTTAAGAAGGTCATTCAAGTGCTGGATCGTCTCATGGAGAAAGTAAGGCATGCGGATTACGGTTATGCCGGTCTGATGGACCGGAAGGGACATATAAGAGAGGAGGAGCTAGCTCGGGTCTTCAACGGTGACAAGATATTGAGTCAGGACATTGAGGGCATAAAGGCAGCCATAAGAAAGGTTCAAAGCGACGCCGAAGCTGAGAGATGGTCCAATGTGATGGCTGATGCAAAGAAGATAAAATCCTTATTACTTGCCTTTGAGGATGATTGGAATGGTAGAGAGAAGCAATTCAGACCTCTAGAGATTTAGGATAGGAGAGAAGTGAAATGCCAGTTATTGAAAAAGTTTCTTGGGATGAAGCTGGTCCTGAGGACATAGCACACAGATTTCCCAATCTCTCATTAAAATATGGGAGCCAAGTCATCGTCAAGGAGAATCAGTGGGGCGTCTTCTTTCGCGACGGAAAAGCCTATGATGTTTTCGGTCCTGGAAGACATACGATAACAAGCAATAACCTTCCACTCCTAACCGGCGCCCTAAGAGCCCTCAGAATAATCGGCGACATCTTCGACTGCGAGGTCGTATTTGTGAGCAACAGTCAGTTCAGAGGAAACTTCGGGGGACAGGCCTATTCCGCACCCAGCGGACCGATAGGGTATCAGGCTGAAATGGGCTTTTATGGTTATCTGCTCTACAAGGTTGAGGACCCGAAGCTTTTCGTTGTTGAATTTTTCGGAAACAGAGGAGCCACCTCATCCAGTGATGTTGAGAGATATATACGCGGCTTCATAAACGAGAGGGTCATAGACGAGTTTGCAAACCACGACATCTTCAGGGTGGTAAAGAACGTAGATGAGACAACAGACAAAGTCTCCCTGATAATCAGCGACGAAGCAGCGAGGATAGGCCTCAAAGTCATAGACGCTGTTTTTGAGGGTGTCAAAATCCCAGAGGAGGCGAGGAGATTTGCCACAGGCGTCGGACGAGAGGCTATGGCGATGCAGTACATGAAAGAAACAGCAGCGGAACTTCCAGAAGGAGGCGGAGGAGCCGCAGGAGCAGGAGTTGGAGCGGGCGTGGGCTTGGCGATGGGGACACAACTGGCCAAACAGATGGAGCGTCCGGCAGCCCCTGAGCGGCTTGTGGTATGTCAGGGCTGTGGAGCAACCAACGCCGTCGGAACGAAGTTCTGCGGAAACTGTGGCGCGAGTCTCGCACCAGTGCCAAAGGCAAAGTGTCCGAAATGTGGAGCTGATGTTCCAGCGACGATGAAGTTTTGTGGCAACTGTGGGGCTAGACTGAAACCTGAGGACATTGACTGTCCAAAGTGTGGCGCAAAGAACCCTGCTGGGACCAAGTTCTGTGGCGAGTGCGGCGAAAAACTTCAGTGATTTATCTCCTTACGAAAAGTTGTTGTACTATAGCGCTTAGTAACAACAACTTCCAACTTTCCTTTTTTAGAAAACTTCTTCTTTGAGCAGTTATCTCTTTAAGATTGCACCGCAGTCTCCACAGAACTTCATGCTGGCTGGCATTTCTGAACCACACGTCTTACACATTGTTTTCGGGAGAGGATAGAAAGGTTGCCCACAGTTGTTGCAGAATTTGTTTTCAACAGAGTTTTCTGCTAAACATTCTCGACATATGAGAACTTGTTTCGCTTCTGCTCTCCTGAAGGGTCCTATGGTTTGAAGCATGTACTCTCCCATGACTAGCCCCAAGGCCAAACCTATTCCAGCCGAGAAGGCCTCTCCCACAGCTACCCCGCCTGAGAACTTCTATTCAAGTTACTACAGCCTCCTGCAAACATAAGAAGATTCTGCTCAATCAAAGCAGCGAACTAGAAAACAATTATTAGATTTATGAAATGAATGACTTGTTTCTGGTGCATGAGGAATGACAGAAGTTGGAAAGAATGTGATGGGAAAGACAGAGATCGTATTAGGGGTTTCTATCGCCGTATTTGTTGTCTCGGTAATCTCCAACGTCTGGTTTTACACTCAAACAACAAGTCTACAGACTAGAGTAAGCAGCCTAGAATCTGAGTACAATAATTATGTATCAACCCACAGCCATTCCAACTCAGAATATCAGAAGCTTTCCATGAACTACACCCAACTGGAAGAAAGTTATCAGACACTCACGCAATCTTATAACCAGCTACAACTCGATTTCAACAATCTCACAGAGGAACATGAAACCCTGATGGAGAATTACAGCCAGCTGCAACTCTCGTATCAACAGCTCAACATCACCTACCATGACCTCAAAAATGAACACGAACAGCTGGAAACCTCGTACGAAACGCTTGATGTCGCCTACAATTCATACAAAGAAGCGTACAGACAACTCGTCTCTGTCATAAACCTTCACGTGGATCATCCAAGCGTAGATGAAAAAATGCTTATAACTCCAGAAGACCCCGCCGTCGAGAATGAAGTTCAAGAAATCACAGGGGGATGGAGCGACCCGACAGACTGGACGGAGTATTGGACCGAAGTCAAGTTGATGTATGATTGGGTGGTAAACAACATCGAATATAGGCATGACGGCTTATACCCCGTCTTGCCCGCAGATCCCAACGATCGAGTGAGACAGTTCGGTGAAATGTGGCAGTTCCCCAACCAGACATTAGATCTAGGGAAAGGCGATTGCGATGACATGGCGATTCTCCTCTGCAGCATGATCTACTGCTACGGTAACATGGAAAATGAGGTTGAATGCATCGTTATCACACAGCATGTGGCGGTTTACATTCCAGTTGCTGGTGATGAGATCTGTATACTAGATCCGTCGGGACGCTATTATACCAACACGGGATTTCCATTGTATAAAATCACGAGCAAGGACATCTCAAACGAGATTCACGAATGGTTGGACTATTGGAGCGATGGTATAGAATATCCAAAGGTTGACTGGATCTTCTCAGAGTATATCTGGGAAGCTTTCTGGGACACGGAGATCTTTATCAGTTGGCTATATGACCGATGCCCGGATTAATGCGATTAAACTCTCAGTTTTGCTCTGGTTCGGTTGAGCGCCAATTCAGACAAGTAGAAATGGTATTTAAGAAACGGAAACGTGAAACGCTTTTTATTAAACAGAATGAACTAATGTAGTGAAATCTCTTTGAGGGAACCTTCGGCGATGACTGAAGAAATCATCGGGCTTGGCACTTGGTACGACAAGATGGCAGTTGAAATAGTGGAAAGGGAGCGTAAGCTAGGCAGAAGCCTCGACCTAATCAGAACTGAAATGGGGATTACTGCCTCTGGCTTTCCTCACGTGGGTAGTCTAGGCGACGCAGCAAGATCATTTGCAGTAACGCTGGGATTGAGGGAACAAGGCTATAGCTCAGAGTTGATCGCCTTCTCTGATGACAAAGATGGATTAAGAAAGGTACCAGCCGGAATACCCAAATCATTAAAGAAGTATCTTGGTTTTCCAGTCTCATCCATTCCTGACCCTTACAAATGTCACGAAAGCTATGGAAGTCATATGAGTTCCCTTTTGTTAGAGGCATTAGATAAGTGCGGAATAGATTACAAGTTCATGTCGGGCAACGAAGCCTACAAGAAAGGATTATTCAATAAGGAAATCGAAACAATATTTCTAAACGCAAAAAGGGTGGGAGAAATCATTGAGAAAGAAGTGGGTCAGGAAAAATTTCTTGAAGCCCTTCCATATTTCGCAGTTTGTTCCAACTGCGAACGCATCTACACCACCAAAGCATACGAGTTCGTACCGAAAGAAAACAAAATCCTCTACTCTTGCGAAGGCATGGAAATCAAGGGACGATGGCTGGAAGGATGCGGGCATAAGGGCGAAGCAGACTACACAAAAGGAGAAGGAAAACTCAGCTGGAAGGCAGGTGAATTCGCAGCCAGATGGAAGGTTCTAGACATACGATTTGAAGCCTATGGCAAAGACATCGCTGACTCTGTCAGAGTAAATGACCGAATATGTGAGGAGATTCTACGCTACCCTCCACCATTGCACACACAGTATGAGCTATTTCTGGACATAAGCGGTAAACGATATTCTAAGTCTGCCGGACGCATATTCAGTCCACAGCTCTGGTTCCAATACGGATCACCCCAATCCTTACTCCTCCTTATGTTGAAGCGGTTTGTTGGAGCCCGAAGCCTATCAGTTACAGACATACCAAAATACATGAGCGAACTCGATGAACTCGAAGACATATATTTTGGAACAAAAGAAATCGCCAACGAAAAGGAACGTGCCAAGCTCAGTGGGCTCTACAAATATTGTTGGGTGCTGAAGCCTCCAGCTAAACCTAGCATCCATGTTCCATACAATCTGCTCGCTTACCTAGCGAAAGTGGCTCCAGAGGATTCAGAAACCGAATTCATCACAGAAAAACTGGAGGACTATGGCTACAAGATAGAGAAGGAGTCTGAAGACCTAAAAAGGAGGATAGAATATGCCCTGCACTGGGCACAAGACCACCTTGAAATCAAAGAAACCGCTACAGAGATAACTAAAAACGAAACGGCGGCCGTCAACGAACTCATTCAGACCTTACGAGAAGAAGAAAAAGAGAATCAGATACAAAGCGCCATTTTCGACATTGCGCGAAAAAACCGAGTCCAGCCGAGCCGGTTCTTTCAGATTCTCTATACAATTTTGCTCGGAGTTCCACAAGGCCCAAGACTTGGCCCGTACATCGTTGCTATGGGAAGAAAGAGCGTTACAGATGCACTGAAAAGAGCATTAAAGCAACGCTAATCACGAATTTCTGCTTTAGCTAAGAGATAAGTAAGAGAATCCTCAGTCTAAACGCATTTATGGTTCCACATCTATTTCAAGCTACTCAAAGATCTACTGCCCATCGCGCGATAAAAAAAAGAAAGCTATATAGGGAATTAGTTTGAATCATACTAAGCTCACGGTTCTCATTCAATTCCTTAATTCCTTCATAAGCGGAGTCTTGACCATTGCATTGCCGTTATTAATGAAGGAGAGAAACATCGACATAATTACTATTGGACTCATATTTGCATGTCTGCCTATGATTTTTCAGCTCACTAGAATGCTCTTCGCCGTCGTCTCCGATTTCTTGGGCAGGAAGTTGTTCTTCGTGTTGAACGGATTCCTTAACATTTTTTCCAGCGCAGTTTACTATCTGGCATATACGCCGCTGCAGTTCCTACTCGGCAAGGTTACTGAAGGGACCAAGAGCGCTTCACTATGGGCTGTGAACCGGGCGTTTCTTCTGGAGGAGAGTAGTGGGAGAACAAAGGCACTAGTTCACTTGAGAACATCCGCCTTCGTTTCTATGGCCGTCGGTAGCTTGTTGGCAGGCGTTCTCATCACGTCGTTTTATTTCACGAACACCGTGTTGCTTTGTGCTGTAGTCGGGGCCATGGTAATTCCAACGTCTTTGTTACTAACCGAAAGGAAAAAGAGAAGCGGTTTTAGCAAGAAAGGAGCTCTGCATTTTCTGGACCTGCGAAAGAAGGAGAAAATGTTTAGATTTTTCTTTGTTTTGTTTTTCGTAATGGGGTTGTCTTTTGGTTTCAAGGGTGGCTACGTCTTTCCCTTGTTCTTGGAGGAGAATAGGTTTGATGCTGACGCAATAGGGGTCTTTATTGGAGTACAGACATTATTAGCTGGTCTGTCTTTGTATTTATTCTCAACGAAAGCAAAACTAGAGAAGCTGATACTCCTAAGCGGTTTTCTCTATTCGCTCTTTCTGCTTTCGCTCGTATTCTCCGGTCACCTCTCAGCAGCCTTTCTCGTAGTCATGTTTGGTTTTGCTGATGGTTTAGTAGGCGGTGGGAGTGAGAGGATACTGGCGAAAATCACAAGAGAAAAATCTTACGGCACTGATATCGGATTGCTAATGATGGGACTGCACGCTGGAACAACCATAAGTCTCGCCATGTCTGGATTCTTAATAGCAATGTGGGGATTCGCTCTTCCCTTCTTATCTTCGGCTTTGATCTTCCCCATTTTCTATGTCTCCACCTATTTCCTTCTGAAACAACAGAGGCTCGACAAAATCAAGACCTTAGGTTTTGGAAAGTCCTAAATGTAGCTTTATTGCAGAAATATGGCGGAGAAGGAGGGCCCGTGGTCTAGCCTGGATAGGACGTTGGCCTGCGGAGCCGAAGATCCGGGGTTCGAATCCCCGCGGGCCCGCCACATAATCGATCGAAAACAGTTAATTGCCAATTTATATCCTCTCCTTCGAGAAAAATCTCGGCCTCCTATGAGTGCTTTTCGGCTTAGAAATCCTTTAGGAAGCTTTTAGAGCTCCAGTTTCATAGTTAAATCTTCTGAAGGTGACGGTTGTGAAAATTTCGAAAAAGCAGCTTGCGAAGATTATCGATCACACATTGGTGAAGCCGACCGCAACCAAGGGTGCCATCATAAAACTCTGTAGAGAAGCTGAGAAGTATAGTTTTGGATGTGTGTGCGTTAACTCTGCATACGTCTCTTTAGCCGTTCAATTACTGGAGGGAATGGATGTGAAGGTTTGTTCAACTGTTGGCTTTCCTTTCGGAGCCAATCTGGCTGAAGTTAAGGCCTTTGAGGCGAAGAGAGCCGTGGAGAATGGGGCCTCGGAAGTGGATATGGTCATAAATATAGGTGCCTTGAAGTCCGGTGATTACGAAAAGGTGAAAGAGGACATCAAAGCGGTTGTTGATGTCAAGCGTTTGCATGGCGATGTGTTCGTAAAGGTCATTATTGAAACTGGATACCTAACAGATGAGGAGAAGGCAAAGGCTTGTAAACTGGCTAAGGAAGCAGGAGCAGATTTTGTTAAGACCGCAACTGGACTGGTCGGAGGCGCAACTGCGGAAGATGTCAGGTTGCTGCACAAAACTGTAGGCGGAGCTATGGGCGTCAAGGCCGCAGGTGGAATAAGAGATTTTGAGCAAGCATTGGCCATGATCGAAGCTGGAGCCAACAGGATTGGAACAAGCACAGCAGTTGCGATAATGGAAACGTTTGCCGACACCACCGAGTAGTCAGAGAATTCTAAGTGGCTTCCGAAGACTGACCAATCCGAAATCCTCTAACCTTAGTAGGAGCCTATTTAGATCATACAATAGATCGGGTAGGGGATTGTGCATGTGCGAGTTTCTCAGAATCTACTGCAACAAAAATGAGTAACAAACAAAAGTCTGTCTTAGATACTCACGTGCCCAAAATGGAGACCATCTTTTCCAACGCATTTCGCCCCTTCTTAGCTACTGCCTCAGGAACGGCCATAAGATGTTTCTCTTCTCTCAGAGATAGATAGACCCGTTCTAGAGTGTTCAGCTTCATGTTTGTGCAGATGGCTCCATCATAGGCTGGCATAAACTCCTTTCCAGGATTCTCCCTCTTCAGTCGATGAAGGAGCCCTACCTCCGTCGCAACTATGTATTCCCTCGCAGAACCCTCTCTAGCATACTTGCTCATCTGAGAGGTGCTCCCTATGAAGTCGGCTAATGACTGGATCTCAGGCGAGCATTCAGGATGAGCCAAAACAACAGCATCTGGATGTTGCTTCTTTAGGAGCTTAGTGTCCTCCTCAAGAAAGAGCACATGAACCGGACAGAATCCTCTCCGTGGAATTGGAACAACCCTCTTTTCAGTCTCTTGCTGCACATGCCAAGCCAGATTGGAATCTGGACCGAACAGCACCGTGTCCTCATTCAAGGTATCTATTATCTCCGTCGCATTTGCGGAAGTGCAGCAGATGTCGCAGTGGGCCTTGGCCTCCGCTAGAGTGTTGACATAGAGCACCACAGGCGCCTTGGGATACTTCTTCTTCCATAGTCCGATTTCCTCTGAGGGAAGCATCTGAGCCATAGGACATCTGGCGCCCAAGCTTGGTAGAAGAACCTTCTTGTCGGGATTCAGTATGGCAGCAGACTCAGCCATGAAATCAACCGCAGAGAACACTATGATTTTCGCGTCTTCTTCCATAGCCTTTCGACATAGTCCGATGCTGTCGCCGACATAGTCTGCTATGTCTTGAATCTCTCCTCTCTGATAATTATGTGCCAAAATTAGGGCTTTCTTCTCTTTCTTCAACCTCGAAATCTTGTGTGCAATCACATCTTTGACCATCGCCGGCGCCCCTATTACACTTGTATCATTCAATGTCTACTTGGAAAGCTTCATGAGAAAGCGGAGAATATATACCTTTACTAACCAGACGATTTTCAAAAATCAGCTTAGCTATGCCGCACTCTTTCTACGTTCAACCATGACGCAGACTCCGTGTACAACTTTGATTCCGTGGTCTTTGCAGAATTTGATCGCCTTCTCAGATTCTGAGCCAGGTTGCAACCATACGCTCGTGACGCCAAGTTTCAAGCATGTCTCAAGTGTTCTTCCTGCAATTTCAGGTGGGACGACGAAATCGACAACATCCGGTTTTCTCGGTAGGTCTTCGATGTCTGCATAACATCTGTCTCCCAGAATTTCCTCAGCCTTCGGATTTACGGGGTACACCTCATATCCTGCGGTCCTCAAGTCTTTGTAGACTTGGTGCCCATACTTTTCAGGGTCTCTGCTCGCCCCAACTACGGCAAATACATTTCTCTTATTCAGAAATTCCCTGATTAAATCCTCTGCCATTCTACACGCCCCACTCTCCCCAAGAAGGAGGCTAAAGATGCCCTGCTATCTTTTGCTCTAAAACCTGTCTGGGCATCGCGCCGACAATCCTGTCTGCGAGCTTCCCATTCTTGAATACCAAAAGTGTTGGGATGCCCATTATCTGATACTGCATGGCGACCGCTTGATTCTCATCGACATTCAGTTTCCCAAATAGGATTTTTCCAGCGTAGTCTTGCGCAAGCTCTTCTATGATAGGGGCAACTAGATTGCATGGAGCACACCAAGGTGCCCAGCAGTCAACTACCACTAGGGAATGATTCTGGATCATTTCTTTGAAAGTTTCGTCGGTTACTTCGATGGGTTTATTCGGCGTTGATTCTTTTTTCTTTTCAGTTTCAGCGGCTTTTTCCATCAGTTTCTTCAGTTTCTCCTGCCTTATTTTTTCAAGTTCTTCGTCTTTCTTCATAGGATCACGCCACTGCTGACTGCTTTAGTGAATATTCACATTTAAAATGTTATACATTAGCTTTCGCTTCTCTCGGAGAACTATGCTGCGCCTGATACGTCAAGCTTTTGTAACGGATAATTCATATTCTAATATTCACATGTGGAAGGAAGAGACATTTGAAGCTGATCTACGTTGTCATAGATGGCATGGGCGACCTACCCATCAAAGAACTTCAAAACAAGACCCCACTCGAAGCAGCAGAGACGCCCAACATGGACTTTCTCGCTGAAACGGGAAAGACAGGCCTAATGTATCCGGTTAAGAAAGGGATAGCCCCAGAAAGCGATGTAGCAGTCCTCTCAATCCTAGGATACGACCCCTTCAAATACAAGGCTCGTCGAGGACCCCTAGAAGCCTACGGAGCGGACTTAACCATAACCGATGGCGATCTCGCCCTAAGATGTAACTTCGCAACATTAGGAGAAGGAAAGAAAATCGTGGATAGGCGAGCGGGCAGAGACATAACCACAGAAGAGGCTACAAAACTTTCAGAAACCATAAACAAAAAGGTAAAACTGGAATCTTACCCAGCAAATTTTGAATTCAAGAACACAACAGTCCACAGAGCAGCCTTGGTTATACGAAGTGAAAGAAGGCCACTCTCAGGCGAAATCACAAACACTGACCCAGCATACTCCCGAGTCGAGGGCTTAGGAGTGGCTAGAACTGACGTGAAAATGATCTTGGAGAAATGTAAGCCCTTAGATGAAACTGAGGAAGCAAAAATGTCGGCCAAGCTGGTCAATGAATTCGTTAGGAACAGTCACACCGTTCTTAAGGATCATGAAATAAACAAAAAGAGGGTTAAAGAGGGGAAACTGAGCGCAAATCTAATACTCACCAGAGACGCGGGCAGCAGCCTGCCGAAGTTGTTCAAGATCAGAAAGAAATACAATGTAAGCTTCGCTTGTGTAGCTGACATGCCGATAGAAAGAGGAATAGCCAAGGCAGCCAGCCTAAAATTGATAGACATCCCCCCTCCAACTGGCAACATGAGAAAAGACTACACGCTTAGAACGAAAAAACTTCTCGACCACCTGCCTTGCTTCGACTGCTTCTACATGCATATCAAAGGTCCAGACGAACCGGGACACGACGGAAAGCCACATCTCAAGAAGCAACTTATAGCTGGAGTTGACGAGTTCTTCTTCGGAAAACTCCTGCCAGAAATAGACTTAGAGAGTTCCATCCTCTGCGTGACCGCAGATCACTCTACACCCTGCAAGCTTAAGACCCACAGCGATGACCCCGTCCCCCTACTGATCACTGGCAACAAGATCAAAGGTGACGCTGTAAGGAGGTTTTCTGAGAAAGACTGTAAAAGGGGAAGCCTAGGCATCTTAAAGCGGGGCACTGAGCTGATGCCTAAACTCGTGGGCTTCCTGAAGTATGGAGAATGATAGAACTATGCAGACTCGCTTCTAGTATTTGACGCGTATGAGAGATAATTTGTACTCCCTGCACAGATTTATCCGTCTCACAGAACTGAGATATATGGGGGAGGACAGAGCTGGAATAGACAATGTTTAAGATAATCGCAGCGAATTTTTGATATGCCGGGGTGGCCGAGTGGCTTTAGGCGGCGGGCTGCAGACCTGCTTATGTGGGTTCAATTCCCACCCCTGGCTCCATTTTGGAAACATGCGTGCTATTTTTCCCGCGCTTTTCGAGACTAAGCCCCTTCCATTCTGTCATCTATTTGAAGTAAACTTAACCAGTTGTGGATGTTTTTGCGGTCTAAGATGTGTGCCCATTACATGTATTCTACTATCGGTTTAATCATATTATCAAGACTGAAATAACAATTATAGTTCTTCTTGCGTCTTTTCCAGTTGGTGGTACGTTGATGACAGAGGATAGAAACGAGTTTGACGTTATTGCTGATATTCTTCGGGTGGCGGTTTTAGGTTCTAAGGAATCGGAGATTATAGCCAAATGCAGCTTGAGTCGTACGCTTTTGGAGAAGTACATGCCCACTTTGATGGTTTTGAATCTGGTTAGTGTGGAGAAACGAAGTGAGAATTTCTACCGCCCTACCAGTAGGGGAATGGAATTTCTGCGTTTCTATCATGGTTTACGCTGGCTTCTGTGGGGAAAGAACTCCGACTTCCTATTGGTTAGCATTCTAGCTGGGACGAAAAAAGACAAAAAGTCTTATTACATAAAATGACGCGATTCTTTCGGTTTTGCTATAGCTTATCCACATTTCTCATATCTTAATGCATGCAATACTACGTAGACTGTAGATTAACATGGTTGAAAACTGATTTCGGAGAAACTTCAAATTCTTCATTTCACGCGAGCGCATAAACATGTATTCTTCTTTAGTATAGTCCATCACAACGCCTGCTTCAACGGGGAACAAAAATGTTTAATACACACGGCTAAATCAGAAGAATCAGGAGATAGAATGCCTAGGAAATTCACCTACCGAGGCTACACATTCGAAGAACTTCAGGTCATGTCAATGGACGATTTCATCCATTTGCTTCCATCAAGGCAGCGTCGAAGCCTCAGACGTGGACTCACAAGAGACCAAAGAATCCTTCTCGAAAACATTCGAAGGGCAAAAGAGACTCAGAATGAGGGAGAGAAGACAGTCGTCAAAACACATGCCCGAGATATGATAGTTCTTCCAGAAATGGTTGGTGTTACCATCCTAATCCACAATGGGAAGGAATTCAGTCCAGCAGAGATAACCCCTGAAATGATCGGTCACTACATAGGCGAGTTCGCTGTCACTAATAGGCCTGTTAAACATGGGTCGCCGGGAATCGGTGCGTCACGATCATCTATGTATGTTCCTTTGAAGTAGCGATTAACTAAATTTTGACTGAACACGAAGATTCAGCAGGCAACACTTGCTCACGACTAGGTTGGCAGCTGTGAAGAGGTTAGAGATGATTATGCAGAATTTATGCTCGATAAGATGGTTCTGGCATCTTCTTTTTCTCGACTGATGGAATTCTTGGCAGCGGGATGGGCGGAGGAATCCTTAGGGTTCGGGAGATGATAACCGATTCTAGGAATACAACGTTGGAGATGGATTGGACAACGATAGGCGGTGGAGGTTTCTTTTCTATATATGCGGTGTGAATTCTCTTGAGTTCGTCCTTTGCTCCTTTAATTCGAGCTCTTCCTTTTACGCTGATTTGAGCCACGGGGGGCGCATAATTTATAGTGAATACGAAAGGAACCTCCAATATACCTTTACCCTTTTTATTTATTCCGACAACGTTGAGGTTTGTTGAAACCTTGACTTGAGGAATTGGTTTCTCTATGTCCCAGAGACGCTCTGCAGAGATGTCATAAATGAACACGTTCACATGAGCCATCTGTGAGCCTCAAGAAACTATGGGGGTTCGTGGATTTAAAGCTGTGTCACTTGCCCGTTTCAGCTCTCTTGTATCGTGTGAAGCCACAGTGTCCACAGGTGTAGCGGTCTCCGTGATCTGCCATGAAATATCCAGGTCCGCATCTCTCACAGAAGGGAAGCAGCCTCTCAAGTTTTTCACCCTCGATTTTATAATGAGAAAAGATACCTTTCTGCTTCGTTTTCTCTTCGGGCTCTTCCTCTTCAGATTTTTCAGCCACTTAAGCTCCCTCCTTCTCTTCAGGTTTCTCCTGAGGCGTGTTCCTTATGATGATATGTTCAGATTCCACGAATCCGGCTTGTTCTTTTGAATTGTAGGCAGTAGCCTCACCAACAGCGGTCATCGTTCCAGTTCTCGTCTCAATCCTCCTAACATACACGAGCTCTGGTTCCTTTTTCAGTTTTGATGCTAGCTCCTTTCTTACCTCAAGACGTGAGGGTGTCCCCCTCATTTCTTCATGGTCAACCTCAAAAACTATCTCTTCTCTTTTCAACAGCGGATTATGCTCTTGTGAAGTGATCTTGATCTTCATGAGACATTCTTCCAGTTGTGTCGCTGATCCTGAAGTGTACCTTTTACTTTAACCTTTCGTAGGACTGCTCCATTGCATCCACGACCACGCGAAAAGCGTATGAATCAGTCTATTTTTTGATGGTGTATGCCAATACCATGACGAGGTCGACTACGCCCAGCATTATGGCTTCGAAGCTAAAACCTACGCCTATCTAAGATCCCATCTGTAACATCCTGAGCGGTATTTAAGATTTCTGAATCAACGATACTGTTAAGTCTGTTGACCCAAGGGTTCAACTACTTCGTTGTTCCCAAGAAATTATCAATTCTACTACAGAAATTGTTTCTCTAGGGGTAAAATGCTAATTGCCTACACTTTTTGCCTTCAATGCTTAAAATAAGCTCAAAAATCCATTTTTGCTCTTTATTAATGATTCCATGAAAATTAGGGGTATAAGGTACGACGCGGGGAGAATTAGGCATAAAGCATAAATAGTACAGTAGCATATGGGGTATCTGGAGTGTAAGAACATGCCAAAAGCCGGAAAATACGATTTTCCGTACTTTGATTTAGATTTAGCTTTGAAAAAGTTGCTGAGAATCCATGAAGTATTGCGTGAGGACGAAATTGATAGAAGTGTTGTTGCCGAGACCCTTGGGATGGCTGAACGTGGTGGCGGGTTTCTGTATCTAATTTCTTCGATGGACAAATATGGATTAGTAAAAACTGGTGGTGGACGAATCATAATCACGCAACTTGGCAAGTTTGCCTTATATGGTGAAGAAACAGAAAAGAAACGAGCTAGACATAATGCAATTCTTAAGGTAGATTTATTCAAAGAGCTTTATGAGCAATTTGGAAAAGACGCTACAAATGAGCAAATCAGAGCATTCCTTAGGCAGAAGGCATTTGTGGAGGTTGACAAAGCACAAAAAATAGCCGATCACGTCTACAGAATATACAAAAAGGCGGCAAAGCATCTATTACCTGCCAAAACACCTTCACAACCTCCAATTTCAGAGGTTGAAGGCGAAGGCAGGAGGGAAACCATGAAACCATTAGAAAGCCAAGCTCTCAAAATACAATACAAAAATGTCCTCATTCAAATCCCCAGAGATGATGTTGAAGCTATCGAGTTTGTAGAGAAAGCGCTGGCCTATATGAAGAAAGAAATACTGGAAGAGCGACAGAAAACAACTGAAACCAAAGCTGATTAGACGGTGAGAAAGGGTAGCGGTAGGGAAGCCAACACGCCATAAGATGCGACACTGGCCCTAGCAGGCTAGGGGGAAAGCGTGTCCTTGTCGCTACCCCTCACATCACTGTCTATTCTATTTTGACTCTTTCCTTAATACATTTCTCCCATTCCTGTTGAGTGATTACACCTTTTTCTTCTAAGAGTTCAACTAGACTTGAAAGCATAGTGTCGAGCAGATCGACCTCTTCAGCTATTGCTCTTTTGACTTTCTCAGTCTTCCGCAATTTTGCCACCTTTATTTAGGTATCCTTTTTCAGACAACCAATTCATGATTATTGTACGTAACGTGTCTGAGTATCCTTCACCGAGTTTACCTAGTAATTCTTTGTCAATAAGGCTAACGATTTCTTCGGGGAGGGCGACTAAGACTTTCCTCATTTTGCCACCACCTTCATCGCCTCCCCTTCACGTGCTTGTCCTTTGGGTTTATCTTGGGTTGATAAATCCCTTCTTTATGAGGTTTTCAGAGCCACAATATTTGCATCGCATGTCTCTCACAGGTATACTATAGGATACCCTAGTATTTATATCTTGTGGTATACCCTGAAGATACCCAATACAACTATGGAACAGTATTACATAAGACTTAAGTGGGTTATTCTCTATTTAGGACTGATAGAGGAAATTCTGTTATCATGTAGTGTGTGGGTTGTATGGCGAGAACGTCTGAAGAAAAGACAGTCGATCGCCTACTAGCACTATATCTCATAAACGAATGTTATCAGAGCTATCACTTGAGAGGTCTATCCGAGACAAAACTGCAAAAACTAGTCTTTCTATCAGAAAAGAAGTTAATTGACAACAGAATTAAGGCTTTCAACTACAGATTCGTGAAACTTCTACATCCAAGTTATAGCTCTGAATTGAATAGCGATCTAACACATTTTGTAAAATCAAAATACCTTAACGAACCATGGTTTAGGCAAACCCGTAAAATGAGACTAGTACTAGAGGATTTCAGCGAGGTCTTCAGTAGAAATCGACATGTTCTCAGTCTTATCGATGATGTTTTGTCACAGCGTGCAAGAAATAGGACAGACTTCCTTGTTAATATGGTTTTTCACATGCCATGGCGTATGACTAGATATGGAATGCAGACTATTGAGGATTTGAAAATCGGAACCCCGTTGCTTTATCCGTTATCGCATGAGAAAGCACATGAAACATTCAAGATTACAGAAGAAGAACTTGAAAATTTAGAAATCTGTTTGAACCCCCAAATCTCCAGAGACCTTGATAAGGCTTTCAATGAAATGAGACGGGGAAAGATGCTATCTCATGAGGAAGTTTTTGGGGACTTATAATCCGATTTACACTAAAACATTTGAAAAGCAACTTCGAGGGCTTAATGGTAAGTATTTAGAGCGGGTAGAAGAGAAGATACAGGATTTGGTTAATGATCCGTGGCATAACACAGCGTTCTTGAAGGGTCAATACAGAGGTAAAAGGAAATTACGATTGAACCGCACAGACAGATTGCTTTTTGTAATATGCGAGGAATGCCAAGAACTCAGACACAATGGCATCTATAACGATTGCGATGATTGCGATGACATACCAGAAAACACTATTAAAATTGCTGGGATAATCTTCAAGCACAAATACTAATTTGGTCAAATAACTTAACAGTATCTGAATCAACAATACAACAGACATAATAATACAGGTCGTTAGAACACAAAAAAAGGATGGGTTAGATGGTTCTGCTGTGGCAATCCCAACAAAGAATTTCACAGTTAGAAAGACCATCCCCGCCCGATCTGCTTGTGTGATGGGCTTCCCAAGCTCCTCTGCCTTCTCGACCTCTGTTTTTCCGAACCAATTCTTTATTGCATCTCACGTAAGAGTGACCATGAGTCTTTCGGCGACACTGACAGTGTCCCCCTGCTCTTCGCCATGCTCGCTCTACAACTTCCTCAGAAAACCCCATTCTATCAACACCTCCTGAACAACTATGATTCTTGATAGTCTGAAATGGTATATAAGCGCTTGGTTGACGTAGGATGCTTGTCAACCGATTTTTGACAGGATAGCCCATCAACCGACAACTTTACAGAGCCCTTCGCTAGATTGCACTTAAAAAACCTGCGTCATTTCGTGCCATGCCATCCACTATCTGACGTATATGTTCTTTATTTTCTTTGGTGACTTTAACAACAACTATTCCCTCTTTTGGCTGTCCGTAGATCACTAGCGAGTTTTCTGGCGCGCATAGCACCGCTACAAGGGTAAGAAGGTCTTCTTCCCCATCTACTAACACTCTTGTTTGTCGCTTCTTCCTTAGTGCTTCTCGCATGACTGCCCAAGCTTCTTCGGCTAGCGTCCCTGCTGGGTTTTTCAGATGTAGAGTTTGATTCACCTTTGCGTGAATCGGCGGTATTCTTTTTCTCATAACCTTGTTGTCTACAATTAGTACTCGCGGCTGAATGTCGTGCTTAATCATGTTGCTGGAAACAACGTCACCAACCGAAATCAACATCGAAGGCTTATCTTTTTCGATGATCTTCTCCAGTCTTTGCATCGTCTCGGTGAATGCCCCTTGAATCAGCAGTCCGAGTGGAGACTTCAGTTTCTTGCGTAGTGGGGGCGTAAGAAGACGTATTCCGATCACCTTACGCGCAAGGCGTATCGACCCTTCTTCTCCACTTTCATTGCGTGGGCGATAGCTGAGCCTTTTGGGTCAAGAATTATGACCAAGCCGCTGAAGTCATCGCTGAGGCTGGCAGTTTTACAGTTCGAACAAGTTGAACTATCAGATATCAGGTGGCATTCTCGACAGGCTTTATCATTCATGCTTCAAGATTCTCCGGATTTTTCACGTTTTTTCTTCTCAACCTCAGCGCTCCTTATTTTTTCCAAATCCTTTTTAATCCAACCGATCTTTCCCAGAAACGGTTGCCTTGCGGTTACACCAATCTTTCCAGATCCTCTTCCATGCCCAAGTGAGACAGCGGTTACTCGAACCCGCACGTGATCTCCTGTGACAAGCTTTCTCTTCGTCTCTTTGCCCATTAGTATTCCTTGTTTCTCGTCGTGGGAGATGTAGTCGTCCATGAGTTGAGATACATGAAGCAAGGCGTCGATTGGTCCAACGCGTACAAAGGCGCCGAAATCGGCAATCTCAACAACCTCTCCCTCGATAACCTCCTGGATTTCAGGATAGAATGTAAGGAGGGAAAATTCAGCCTTGTGATAGGTAGCTCCGTCACCTGGCATGATCTTCCCCGTTAGTCTAACGTCGATATCAGTTACGGCCACGATGTACCCCAAATCCCCATCGATCATCCCCTCATACTTCATCTTCAGTTGCTCATAGCCCACCTTCTCGATGGGTTCACCAAACTTCTCTGGCGGTATTCGAATCGTGTCCTCCAAATTCACAAGCTTGAACACAACAATTCCTCAACAACATTTCTTAATAACCGATTCCTCATGAAGTACTCTCTTAAGATAAGCCGCCCTCCATTTCTAGACGAGACTTTTGCCTCAGATAAATCACGGGCACATTTATATTCCTTAACCTTCTCCTAAGAACTCCATCATTCGTGGCGACTGGAGAATTCCATTCCTTTGCTATTCGAACAATGACATCGTCGCAAGTCTCTTCCAAGCCCTTCTTAGCTTGGACTATGCGGCATTTTTCAGCAAGTTTCAGAGCCAAGGATGCCTGCTGACGCGTCTTTGGAGAGCCCTTCTCCACTATTCTTCTAATCTCTTCATAAGTGGGCGAGAGAAGTACAAGGTCAATACGTTGACCCAGAACCCTTTCCAACTCTTCGAATATGTCTATATGGAATTGCGATGGGATGAAGAGGAAATTCGAGTCGAGAATCACTTTTATACTCAAGTTTCTTCCATCAGTTGCCTTCTCATGCTGGTTTCCAATTATTTATTCTTTTATCTCTCCATAACCTATGAGTCGCCACCTTCCAGCGAGCTTTCTGCTGATGGCTGACCTGAATCCCTTTTCAGCGCACACAGGTCGTGCTAATTGAAGAGTAACATGGTCATCCTTTGCTGAAGTGACAGTTCCCGCTGTTATGGCTGTTCCCACATCTAGAAGAAGACGTTCATTCACACGCACTTTATCCACTTCCAACAAATCCTTCGTTCCCACCGCGCGTTGAAAGAGATGAGTATCCAATGCTAGCTCCGATAGAGTCGACGGAAGAGTCTCAGGCCTTCCCACGAGGTTTCCAGTAAGCCCGTCAGCCTTGGTTAGCGACGGATCTAGCAGAGTCCCCACGCCTACTAAGCCCCCACACTTGGCTTCTTCTACCTTTCTCCCACCTGCGTGGAGGCTGACTATCTTGGTGAAGAGGGGTTGATAGGCCGTTTTTCCGTGCTCTTCAAATCGAATTCCGGGGCGGATCTCTATCTCATCTTCCAGCTTGAATTCTCCCTGAAAGATTGTGCCGCCAAGCACTCCTCCTGACAACTTTTTGGCAGGGGTCCCTGGCTTGTTTATGTCAAAGGAGCGTACGACATTCATTCTTGGAGGCTTTGCTGGATCTCGTTGAGGTGTTGGGATGTATTCTTCTAACGCTTGGACTACGGCGTCGATGTTTACGGAGTGTTGCGCAGAGATGGGAATTATGGGCGCGTCTTGAGCAACGGATCCCTTAACAAAATCTACAATTTCCTCATAGTTCTGTAACACCTCTCCCTCCTCAACTATGTCGATCTTGTTTTGGGCTATCACAAGATTTTCGATTCCAGCAACTCTTATCGCAGCTAAATGTTCACGAGTCTGTGGCTGCGGACAAGGCTCATCGGCTGCTATCACTAATATAGCTCCGTCCATGACGGCCGCACCTGAAAGCATAGTGGCCATGAGAGCTTCATGACCAGGAGCATCCACAAAACTGACTGCTCGGATGAACTTGGCGGGGGAGCCGCAGTGAAGGCATTTTGGCTTAGTTGAGTAGCATTTTGGTAGATCACATTTTGGGCATTTGTAGATGGGGGCGTCCGCATAACCCAGCTTGATCGTGATGCCCCGTCTCAGCTCCTCGCTATGCCTGGCTGCCCAAACGCCAGTTATGGATTCTACAAGCGTGGTCTTTCCATGGTCCACATGGCCTATGGTTCCAATGTTGCATTCTGGCTGACGGGGTAAGGGCAGATTTCTTCACCAATTATAAGCGCATTTGAGATGCTTTCATATATGCAGACTTTAAAATATCTTTCCTCAGCCTTTCGCCTTCTTTTCTTTTGGCCTTTCAACGACTTTCATATTTATTTGAATGATGTCTTCAGTTATCGTCTTCCCTCGTAGGGTTTTTCTCCGTCTCTCCCCTCCCCTTGATGCGTGGAAACCCACGCCTTTAGTTAACATGACACTAGTCCGTACTCCGCCATGGACGTTTGGCCGCATAGGGAAGCCGTCCTTGTCAGATCCTCCAGTTATTTTGAGCTTGTAGCCAGCCATTCCAACCACAGACCCGTCGATAGCATCTCCAAGTTTTCTTCCGATCAGAGGGACTGCTCGGGGTCCCTCGCTTTCAACAGATTTGGATTTCCCGGTTTCTGGATCAGAGATGACTATCTTGAATTTCGCCATTCGGTAACTTTGCTCTCCTGCCTTTCAAGGTTTATCTCTTTTCTGGTTGAGATGTTTGCTCATTTATAAGCTTTCTACCGATAGGTTGATTTGTAAAGATGCGGAAAAAACGGCGAGTCTTTCTACTAGCGACTAGGAAATGAAGTGTCTTAGTCATGTCTATTTGATTCTTCAAACCTTTGTCTTCCTGTCTTCAAGATATAGCCAATAACCGCTATAAGAGCGCCTATGATGACGCCCACCCCAATAAGAAGCCACAGAATCCATCTCTCAATAAATTCCTCCAAAAAATTCTGGGATACCGGGCTCATCTCATCCTCCTGATAAATGTGGAATTGGTTCTCGATCAGAAGATTTCGATACTTCCGCGATGAGACAAGATGCTCTCTTTGACTGATATTCATATACTGAATAGTCCTCCGCGATGTTACTGCCCCGGTCATTATTGCGTTGAGGGGAACACCTTGTTCACCCATCACAAACGTGAGATCAACAGGAAGCCATCCCCATGGTGGAACATAGACCATCGCCCATCCGTGCCACGCGATGTGCTTCAAAACGGATGTGACGGTGCCGTTCCAACTACTCTGCTGGTCTGTGAACTCCTGACCATATATACAGCCTACTTGAAGGAAGGAGGGGATTCCAAGAATTCGGCAGAGCGTTATGAAGAGAATGGCCTGGTCATCACAGTCGCCCTCTTCATATAGGAGGGTCTGGTTTGGATACAAGGGAACCTCATGTGAAATCTTGGGGTTGTCTTGAGGGGGATAGTCAACGTTATTCCAAACCCATGCCACGAATTCTTCTACAAGCGAGAGAACGTTTGTCTCGCTACCCGCTATTGTGTGAGCTGTCTCGTTGAGCATCGGATCGTCAACCTGCCAAGTGTCACTTTCTATGCAATATTCATCTCTCAAATCAGGTGGAATCCTTGTGAGGTTCCAAGATTCTTGTTCGTCAAGTTGAGGAATCGATCGCGGTTTTGATTCGACGTTGTAAGTGACTGTGTAGTTCACGTTTTCACCAGGTTCAAGCTGCGATTTAGGAAGCTGTAGTATAGCTATGGGATTTCCATCCTCGTCTGTCTTAGTTATTTCAATGGAGCAAGAACGCTCTGTCAGATAAACCGTTTGCCAACTGTTGTTCATGAATAGGCTGATCTCTCGGTCTTCTTCGGTGAGATTCCAGATGGTTGTTCCATTGTTAGAGAAGGTTACGCTTGTCTGGATGACATAGTCTACATCCAGTATTTCAGCTTTCGATACCGTGAAGCTATTGAAAGCAACCGATGCAATTAGCATAAACAGCATAAAGGCAACGATGGCGGTATTTCTTGACATTTTGATTCTTGTGCTCATGTTTTTTCTTCCCAAAGCTCCGACGAGTATACTAAGAATAAACATTCTTCTTTAAGTTTTAGCAGGACATCACTCTTTTTGGGAATATTCTTTCAACTAACCAAACCTATTGCTAGTCGCTGTCAAGCCAGAGAAAATTTTGTATTAGCGAAATGTCGAAACAGTTTATTCCACATGGACTCTGAACAGATCGATGTCTTGCTTCATCTCCCTAGTGCATTCTAGGAACTCTCGGACTGAACGCTCTACGTCTCTGGACTGCGTGATGTATCTGCCCACAATGAGGATATCTGCGCCATTTGCCAGTGCCTCCGGTGCGGTCTCAGGGGTTATCCCGCCCGCAACAGCAATTAAGAACCTCTTTTCCTTGAATGCCTCTCGCATCTCCTTGATCAGATACCACCGGGGTTTTCCAGTTTTCTCTACATCGATTGCACGATGCAAAATCACAATGTCAGGAAACTCTTTGAGCGATTGAAGCTTTTGAACAGGATCTTCTACATTCATTGTGTCTACTGCGGCATAGATTCCAAACCTCTTGGCCTCGTAAATGAACTTGTTGAGTGTTTGTGTTGCCGCCAGCCCTGAAGCGACGACAGCATCCGCAGTTTCTCCAAATGCAAGGTCAACCTCAACCTTCCCCACATCCAAGGTTTTCAGATCTGCCACAATGAACGTGTCCTTTCCTAGTTCCCTTAAGTCGCGGATAACCTTCACACCGTACTTCTTCAGCAAGGGTGTGCCGACTTCTAGGATTATTCTGTCGCTCTTCGGCATTTGCTCTATGATCCTTTTCGTTCTTTCCAGACTTGGGATGTCGAGTGCAATTTGAATGTAGGGTGGTCTCCATAAGCGAGGCACCTTGAATCCCATGATTGGATGTTTCGCTCTATCCTTGTCGTACATGATCTTCTTCAAGGGCGGATACCTAGATAGCGCCCTCTTAAGAGCCAGTTTGGTGGCGCCATAATTATACTGATAGATTCTACGATAGTCTTTTGCTTCCGGATGCACGAAAACGCTGCACAAAACCACCCAGTCATCAAGCCTATCCTCGGGTATTATGCCCTCTTCCACGGAGTCGGCTACGGCCTTAGCCACAGCTGCTTGAGCAGGCCCAAATATCTTATCTGCTTGTTCAAGATTCTTCACGGTGACTTTAGGAACCAAGAGGGTGTGAGGCTTAGGGGGGAGATTTGGTCTGATAACGGCGAGAAGTGGTGTGTGCCCCGCGGAGAGGTTTGACAAGCCGTTGGCGAAGGCGTCTCCTACGGGACCGTCTTTGTCACCGATTATTAAGTCGACATGGGCGACCTCAGATCCTTCACCTATTAGTGCCTCACCTATCAGGTAAGTGGATTTCTCTATGACTCTTACAGACTCTGGTTTCTCAGGAACATCGTCGAAATCGACGTTGAAATCACTCATCCAGCGATAAAGTGTGTCACGATGCACTCCGATGATCTCTGCCGTGCCCTTGATTGTCGGCTTTGTCGACCTACGTTTCTTCGCCTTTCTAATTTCTCGCTCTTTTTTCTTCGCATTGCTGAGCATTCTGATGAATTCTTCTCGGGTCTCCGGCCTTTTCCAATCAAATTCCGACACATAACCACACTCAATAGAAAATAGCAACTGACAGCCTATTAAATTTTGTCGTATATGTCGTATAACACCAACAAGAAAGGCTTGGTAGTACGACAATTTATAGAATAGAATCTATCATTCTTTCCCAATTGCATCAAAAGTCCTCAAAGGATTGCGACTCAAGGATATCTACTCTTAACAAGTTTGTCGTAAACTGGTGTGTTAGGTGTGCAGTTTTTCATTTAGGCTGTTGGACCTTGTATTTCAAGTTAATGAGGTAAGTATCGCTAATGCACCTGTCTCAAAGGCTTAAATTCTAATTATTTTCTAAGTGTACAAGGTGCCAGATAATGATCAACGTACAGCAGTTGAGAAAAGATTTTCCAATCCTCAAGACTGGTATAGTCTATCTCGACAATGCTGCAAGCAGTCTAACCCCAGAACCTGTACTCGAGAAAATGCTGGAGTTTTATCACGAATATCGAGCTAATGTCGAGCGAGGTGTGCACCGCCTGTCTCAAAGGGCGAGTGAGGAGTATGAGAGTGTTCACGAGAAAGTCGCCGATTTCATCAACGCTAAATCTGAATCCGAAATTATCATGACCAGGAACACAACTGAAGGGACAAATGTTATTGCAAACGGTCTAAAATGGAACAAAGGTGACAAGATAGTCACTTCAATCATCGAACACCACTCCAACTTCATACTCTGGCTTCGATTGAAAGCTCTTTACGGCACAAACCTAGAGATCATTAATCCAAAGGAGCCAGCTATGTATGGGCTCTTGGATCCAGCCGACTTTGAGAAAGCAATTGACGATAAAACTAAGCTCGTGGCCATAACCCACATCTCCAACGTCTTAGGAGGGATAACACCAGTCAGAGAGATAACAGAAATAGCTCACGAACATGGCGCCTATGTCCTCATCGACGGCGCCCAATCCATTCCCCACATGCGAGTAGACGTTCAGAAGATTGGATGCGACTTTCTCGCTTTCAGCGGGCATAAGATGTGCGCGCCAACCGGGTCAGGAGCCCTATACATCAGAGAAGAGTTAATCGATGAGGTTGAGCCGTTGTACATTGGCGGAGGAACGATAGCGGACGTAGGTATGGATCACTACGAGCTTGAGCAGGGGTCTGCCCGTTTTGAGGCTGGGACACCTGCTATTGCCGAGGCCATCGGTCTAGGAGCCGCAGTAGACTATTTGGAGAAGATAGGGATGAAGAATGTTGAGGAATATGAGAGAAAGCTTACAGAAAAAATGTATGAAGTATTGAGTGGAATCCCCAAGGTTGAGATTTATGGGCCAGAGCCGAAAGACAGAATCGCTATTATGACCTTCAATATCGGAGACCTGAATAGCCATGATGTGGCCTTAACGCTTGACGTTTCAGCGAACATTATGGTTCGATCAGGACATCACTGCGCCTTGCCTCTCACCAAACATATCATCCGCAAACCAGGGACGGTCCGAGCTTCGGCCTATTTCTACAACACAGAGAAGGAGATTGACAAATTCTTGTCAGCTGTGGCTGAAATATGTGAGAAATTAACCAAATGAAGGTGTGTGCCTCAACTTTTTAATGCATCCTAACCCTTCATCAAATGGAATAATGATGCAAAAGGTTACACCGCCCTGGGAAATCCAACGCAGGTTGCTAGTTAAGGCTGAGGAGGAGACTAGTGCTCGTTATGGTTCTAAGCCAGAGGAAAGACCAATCGAAGAGTACATACGATTTGGACTAATAAACTTAGACAAGCCGCCTGGTCCCTCAAGCCACGAAGTCACGGCATGGGCAAAGCGTCTCTTAGAAATTCAGAAGGCGGGCCACGGGGGAACCTTAGACCCCAGAGTCACCGGCATTCTTCCCATAGCACTTCACGAAGCCACAAAGGTAATCCAAGCTCTACTCCAATCTGGAAAAGAATACATCTGCATCACGAGGCTCCATTCCAAAATCTCCAAAAAAAGTATCAAGGCGATACTTGAAGAGTTCATCGGAACAATCTACCAGAGGCCTCCGCTAAGGGCATCGGTCAAACGAAGGCTGAGAAAGAGGAAAATCTACAGCCTAAAGCTCCTCGAAATTCGAGACCGAGACATCCTCTTTCGGGTGGCATGTGAGGCAGGTACGTACATCCGTAAATTGGCCCATGATGTAGGAGAGGCGTTGGGCTGCGGAGCCCACATGAGAGAGCTACGCAGAACGAGGTCAGGTTCCTTCGGAGAGGACCAAAGTCTAGTCACACTCTATGATGTGGCATACCTATATGATGAATGGAAAGAGACTGGTGACGAAAGACTACTGCGAAGGTTTGTACAGCCGATGGAGAAGGCGCTAGAATATATGCCCAAAATCATCATACGCGACTCAGCCGTGGACGCAATATGCCATGGAGCAAACCTTGCCGCACCAGGCGTCTTATCTCTAGAAACAGAGATGAAACCGAAAATCACAGTAGCCATCCTCACGCAGAAGGGAGAAGCAGTAGCACTGGCGAAGGCGCTATCAACGACAGAAGAGATACTGAAAATGGACCACGGAATAGTCGCGACCACTCAGCGGGTTTTGATGCCACGGGGCACCTACCCGAAAATGTGGCGTGGCTCTCCGTAGATTCAAAAAGCTAAAAATATAGCTAAAACATTCTTTCTAGAGTGAGCCGGGGTCTCCTAGAGCAGAAGTACTGCGGGGAATCAGGTAGGGAGCAGATTCGGTTCAAAAGAGAAGAAGCTCAAGCCTGGAGTCCATTATGGAAAGCCTGTGACCTCTCGGGGTCGCGTGGGTTCAAATCCCACCCCCGGCGCCATGATTTAGGCGTGCGAGTGCGCTTAATACGTCATGGAATAGAATTGAGCTTAACGTGTCTTACTTGAAGTCTTCTTTTCCAGAATTCTTACTCTGTTGTCCAAGTTGTCGATTTCCTGCTCCAACGTTTCAAGCCTAAGAGCATTCATCTTGCCGAGGACTCTGGGCATAACGTCCATGTCCATTTTTGCCTTAAACTCCTTTTCAGAAATCTTCTTCTCAGAGAAGTCTAACCACAGCTGGAAAGCCCTCTTCTCATCCCCGCTGAGCGACTTCATGAATCTCTCCTCCCACTTTTTCCTGACACCCATACTCCATCACACTTCAACTGTCAGAATCCAAAATGCTGCGGAAGAGTTTCCTAATCTCAGGTGATGTTACAAACTCGTCGGCTGACTCGATGAATCGTTCCAACCCTTCTAGTGAGGGCTGAGCTGCTTCATATTCTCTGGCTTGCAGGGCCATCTCGACTTTCTCCAACTGCCGCACAGCCTTCGCTTCCTTCGTCTTGCGCTCTGCGTATTCAAGGCAGAGCTTCAAATATCTTTGCCGTAGCCCTTCTGGCAGAAGACTCAGTAAATGCTTCATGGCTGCATCCTCCCTTTCCAAGGCTTCGCCGGTTTTTTCTGATGGTGTCAGATCTCCTATAATTGCTTCGGGAAGATCATGAAGTAGGGCCATCCGTATCATCTTCAACCCATCTAGGTCTTCTAGGTCTGAAAATATCATGGATAAAACGGCTGTTCTGAAAGTGTGGTCTGCAACAGATTCTGGACAGTCCACACCAACCTCAACCCAACCCGATCTCGATATTCTTTTTAGCCGACCAGACATCCTTAAAAACTTGATAATGTTATCGAGTTCTGATTTTCGCACCTGCTCTAACATCGGTCTCGCTTCCTTGCCATAAGAAATTTTGAATAGAACAACACTATCCACTCTTCGATCTCAGTAGTTTGAGGGCTGCCGTCTTCGCCGCAAACTCAGCTGTTCGCTTGTCGTCGGCGCTTCCAATTAGGATTACATCGTTTTCCTCCGGCTTCAGTTTTGCTACAAGCATGCTGTGAATCGGCTGTATGTTTTGGAAAACATCCTTGCTAACTCCCGGCATGGTCAGTCTGTCATTTCTAAAAATAAGTGTTGTAGCTCCCCAGGCTCCGGCTCTAATTGCAGCATCCCTTTGCTCCAAACCGTATTTCACAGAATCCGCTACGTTTTTGATGAGGACCGCCACGTTATGGGGGCCTACCGTCAAGGAACTCTCAGGAACCTCCAATGCCTCGCTAAGGTTAGACCTCAAATCAGAAAATATTTTCTCGCCGAGATCTGAGAGAACTATCCCAGTCCTTGAGACCTCAACTACATCTTCATTTCTCAGATGCCTAACCAAAGTTCGTGTTTCACCCTCACCTAACCCCAATGTTTTCGAAAGCCTTATTCGACCAACAGGCTCTTCGGTACCTAGGGTCTCCAAAGCCTTAACAACATGTACCTCTGTGAATGCTGGTGCCCTTCCAGGCGCCAATTTTCCAGCAACTTTTTCCATCATCTGCAAAAACTGCATCTTTACCCTGTGATAATATCATGACCTCGTTTAAAATCTTGTAGTGAAAATGGACATCGACTCTGCTTGCACTAGCTTATGAATATAACTGGAACTATCCAAACAATAGCTGTAAAATGCGTGCACAAAATAATCGCAAACTACTTTATGTAGGTGTTGGCGGCGGCCATTCCATATAGCTAGCGTAAGTAAAGGCGATCATCTCTCCTTTGTGAAGTAGGTGTTTTGCAGAAGAATATTCTGGAAGTGTCCATTTGGAGTTTTGAGAATCCCAGTACCAGTAGAGCCATCCGTGCGTAGAATTATTGGCTACGCCATTAATTGATGTCACTAGTATTCCCAATTCTCCTCCGTAGTCTGTATAGTTTATGTCGTCAGCCAGATAGTATATCGCTGTAAATGCGGTTGAGCCCAATGGAAGCACCGTATTGTTATGCCAGACTTTTGTTCCGTTGCCGTAGCTTAGAAGAATGTTAGCTTTGAGAGAGATGCCTCCCAACACGGTTGAAATCTCTCCAATATCAGCGCCAAGTTGATTGACCAAATCGTTGTATTCACTTCGGTAATTATCGTATTGAATGAAATAGTAGCCAGCAACAATAGTCCCCATAATTGCCCAGACAAGCAAGCCAAGAATTAAATACGTAAGGATTCTTTTCTCCAGATTTTTTCATCTCCAAAGAATTCTTGAAGAGCTCTTGTGAGCGGAAAGAAAGCGGCCAAGAAAACAAAGAAATTCGACACAACATGGATTAACGAAAAAGGCGCTCCGGAAACAACCACGCCGATAAACGCGGGTAATGCGGGCGTTCCAAGCAACATATACGATACGGCAACGCCAAAATTGGTTATTACGTCATAGACAAGTGTGAGAAAAGCACCTAGAGCCGCCGTCTCACCACATGAACTTAGGGTATATACATTTCTTTTTGTGCGTCCATACACGCCACCTGCAACACCGACGATGGACATTCCGATTATTTGAAAAGGTAGCATCAACCCAGCGAATCCCCAAGGCGATAAAAACCCGTTTATGAGCATTACGGCAGCACCAAGGATACCTCCTACCAGAACATCGAAAAAGGCACCGACAAGAAAGATAAGTAAAGAGGTGAATTCAACGTTTGGAGGGCGCGGAGTTAACTGAATGCCAATGCATAAGGCAGACAAGATGGTCAGTAATGCAAGGCGACGAGTATTCAGTTGTTCCATGAAACTTGGTTGGATAATCCAACCTAATAAGCCTTCTGGTGGTCTAAGCTCAAATTTTCGCTTAAGCAGCACCTTCGCGATTACTTCTGGATGCTCTGCGCAGTAACTCATGGATGTGTCAAGATCTTTTTTGGATGAATTGTCCTTGGGATAGCGACGAGTAAACCATCAGTGAAGCGAAGTGTTATCAATAGACTTTGATCTTCTAAAAGCCCCTACAGCTATCTTCTCCTTCCTTCGCAACCCTCATGGTTTTGAGGAAGCTGTTCGGTACGCTATAAGCTTAGGCGGAGACACAGACACGATAGGCGCATGACTGGGGCAATCAGCGGTGCATACCATGGGCAGAGGCCATTTCCGAGAGTGGAAAAGCAAACTGGAGGCTCGAGACTGCATAGAAATGTTAGGAGAGAACCTGTGGAAGATTAAAGTCAAAGATGTTTTTTGTGGGTTCTTGTGGTTGAAGAAGTCTGGGGTGCGTGTCCGACTTTCGAAAAACAGTCGTTAAGAGAGAAAGGAGAGATCTTTTCTAGACGCGCATCCCCTTCATCAGAAAGGATCGTGTATTATCAGTTATATATAAAGTTACCGCACGCTCAAACGAGTAGACACCGGCTCCAATTTGTGTTTGTCGAAATTCTATTAACCAAAGTTGGTTGATTGATTTAGGAGTAGGTGATCAAAATTGGGCTATGGCGACACGTTGTTGCTGACCCGCCGAGAGTTCTGCTGGCTTATGATTCAAACGGTCACCAAGCCCAACTGAACGCAAAAGTTCAGTTGACTTCAGTAATCGACTTTCAGCTGGTACTCCTGCAAAGATCATTGGCAAGGCAACATTTTCAAGTGAGGTAAGCACGGGAATCAGATTAAACGTTTGAAAAATGTAACCGATCTTTCGGCAGCGGAGCCAAGCCAATTCGTAAGCATCTAGCCTTGCAAGGTCCACGTTGTCAATGAAAACTCTGCCACTCGTGGGTTTATCCAATGCCCCAATCAGATTGAAAAGCGTTGTTTTTCCAGATCCGGATGGACCGACAACAGAAACATATTCACCCCGGTTAATTTTCACGTCTATTCCGTCGAGGGCTTTTATTACAGTTCCACCCAGATGATAGTGTCTTGCCAAATCTTCCGTCTCAATAACATAATCATACTTCAACTCTGAATGCCTCCGCAGGGTTTGATTTTGCAGCTTTGTAAGCCGGATACATAGTAGCACTAATACTGATGGCAAACGCAACTATGACAGAAAGCCCAACACAAGAAAGCCACTCAAAGGGAGAGATCATTAAGAGCACATCAAAACCCAATTGAAAACCAGAAATTGCAATCGCAGCAATGCTCCCGCTCACAAAACCTAAAACTCCACCCATTAAACTCATTATCGTCGATTCCATAAAGAAAAGCAAGAGAATATGGCGGTTGAGAGCACCTAGACATTTTATGATGCCTATCTCTTTGTATCTTTCATAAACTGCAATTGTCATAGAGTTGGTTATACTAACGACGCACAAAAGCAGAGAAATAAAGGCAAGCCAGTATTGATAAGCCTCAACAGAGATTCCTGCATCCGTATAATGATGAAATACAATGGAACTCATTGTAAGAAAATTAAGAAATGATGTACTGAGAACTATAGCAACAATTGTGATCCCCGTCCTAACAAAACGTCGTCGAATGTTCCTAAAGCTAAAATCAAACGCCTCTTTTAAGGAAAGTTGTACCCTGTCAGGAGTTTCCTTGCCGATTTTTTCAGGCA
>Ga0224501_10000500_pt1 | contig 31167 bp, 24 predicted proteins | sample SF_Oct11_sed_USG_4_FD_169105 | JGI IMG/M metagenome (GOLD analysis project Ga0224501, IMG submission 169105) | Sediment microbial communities from San Francisco Bay, California, United States - SF_Oct11_sed_USGS_8_1 | ecosystem: Environmental > Aquatic > Marine > Sediment | place: USA... | reverse complement strand
TCCTGAAGGAGTCTATCTCGCCACATCGGATATGATACAGGGTCTCGTCGCCCAAGGCCGAACCATTCAGGAGACGATTGAGATTGCTCGTGATGTCGCAAAGAAGATACTCGAAGCGAAACACGAACGCGAAACAGCGCCCCCGCTTCCACCTGTGCAGGATAAATTCGATTACCCTCTCATTGTCAATTCCTAATGGGACGGCTGGCCGGATTCCGCTACCGCCAGATCGTCCAACGGATCAAGGCCCTCGGATTTCAGTTCGACCGTCAGGCTGCCGGTAGCCACGAGATTTGGTTCAACCCCTCTACACATCGGTATACCACCATTCCCAACCATCCAGGACAAAGAAAAGGGGACATTCTACTTTTTCTTGCGCCACCTCGGCTGACCGCGTGAATTAAAGCTCGCCTCCAGGCCTACACGTTGCCAAAGCCTGCGGACCTGACGCAGGGATTTGGTGTGGATCCCCACTCCTCTACGCCACTCCCGCAAGTTTGATCCACAGAAAAGTAGAATGTCCCTTTTTCTTCTTCCTTGCCACGACACTGCCACTGCTGACCATAGAGCCGTGGAGCATCGGTTGGGTAAGGGTTACTGGCTGATTGATCGCCAAACGGACTACCGTAGACGCCAACGTATTTATGCCGCTATTCGGGGAGATAGTGGTCGGTCATCGACGTCGGCTTGGGGGCGGAGGGAGAAAGAACGAGAATATTGCATGTAGTGTGCACGCCGCACGGACAATGACGCGGTGTTCGTCTCGCGCCTGTTTCGGGTTGGGCTCTGGCTGCTCGGCATTCGGCAGCAGCGGATTGAGCCGGGGTGTCCCAGGCAGAATGGACGTGTGGAGAGATTCATTGGAACGGTCAAACGAGAACTCAGACCGGAAGTCCTGACAAACGGACAGGAACTCGACCGCAGGCTGACAGGTATTCGGCAGTGGTACAACCACGAACGACCCCACGATCACTTGTACGGGCGGACACCCGCCGAAGCGTGGGCAGGAATCGATGTCTTCACCGGACACTCATGGACAAGCGTGGACCTGTGTTCCACGGACGGACGACAGGATGCCGGAGAAGCGTCACTTGGATTTGGGAAATGAGACACAAGGTTCACTGTCCGCGAGGATGAGGGACCAGTCTGTCCATACGGCAACGAAGGAGGGGCATCCGACGGAAGAAAGCAGAGAGATTCACTCAAACGGGAACAGAATTCCGGTCACGACGTGGTGCTGAGACGGACGTTCTCACGAAATCCGTTAGCCAAACGCCACGCCACGGCTCACTGTCCGCGCGGACGGGACACTGGCGGAATCCGTGACCAGATCCGTGACCGATGGGACGAGGGAAGAACGGCGAACCGTGCAACCTGTTGATTGTATGGTGCGCCCGGCTGGAATCGAACCAGCGACCCTCAGCTTAGAAGGCTGATGCTCTATCCGACTGAGCTACGGGCGCGATCTTAAGAGTTCTGAGTGCTGAGGCTTGAAGATCGAGGCTGACAGACTTCATTGACTTGGCACTCAGCAACACATCAACAACAATTGCCGGCGCTAGTCTGAAGGGTTATCCCGTTTGCGTCAAGCCCCATAGTCTGCCACTGTCCACCTCCCTACTCGACAAAATAGATCTCGCTCCCCGGACTCGTACGCTGGGAACCGATAGTACAGCACGGCACGAGATACCTTTGTGCTGTGGCTTACCGATTCTCAGCACCAACTCCAGAGAAAAGCTGAATAGCCGCATCTGATAATCACAACATGCCTCATGGGGTGAATCGAATCGATTCATACTGAATCTGCCCAGATTCACCATGATCTGGCTCAGTTGAACGACCTACGCCACAACCCTCAAAAAGAAAGAATGTCAACCGCATAACAGTCCAGTCATTCCCTACACGATGACTGGTGATCCCTTGCCATTGCATCACTGGCACACACCTTGCTCGAACGATACAAACATCCAACCGAGTGCGGGAGAAAGAGGAGACTTCAGAGTGATCCCTTTGGGAAACCCTCTATAGAAATACTGATTGAAAGGATAACGGCCCCGACACAATGCCGTTAACCATTTTGTTTTCGGTACGCGGATGAACTTACACCTTCATTTATACGGTGAAACAACGCCACATACTCGTTGAGGACGTCACAACCGCAATATTCTGAAGAGAGAACAATGCAGCAGGTCACTAACCCAGAAAGTGGTGCATCCAAGTCTGACTCGACCTTCGAGTGGTCGATGGATAGAACGGATTTCGTGAGTTCTCTCGTCATTATCGGTTCTACACCAGGGAGCGATGATATCTATGCCGGCACTGAGATCCCAAAGGAGCATGGGACCATCGACAACAATGTTACGCACCCTCAAGATGACGGAATCTACTATGCAAGAGTAAAGAGAGGGGGCTCCGGAAATTCAGACAGTATGATAAGTGGTAGCCTGGCTTCACCACGGCCACCGACGGGTGGTCACAGAAAGGAGCGAGGCAATGAAGCGGACGAGACGAAATCATGGAGCGACCTTTAAGGCCCAGGTGGCGTTAGCCGCAATCAAAGGGCACAAGACGGTGGCGGAGTTGGCGGAGCAGTTCCAGGTCCACCCCACCCAGATCACCGAATGGAAGCAGCAACTGTTGGCCCGGGCAGCCGATGTATTTGGTGGGGCAAAACCACCATCAGAGGCCCCGGATCTGAAGACCCTGCACGCGAAGATCGGGCAACTGACCTTGGAGAATGATTTTTTTGAGGGGGCGCTCACCAAGGCAGGCTTGCTGAGTGCAAAGCGATGATCGACCGAACCCACAGGTTACCCGTGGCGCAACAATGCCGACTGCTGACGCTCGCTCGGTCCACCGCCTACTATCAACCGCGGCCGGTCTCTGACACGACGCTGACGCTCATGCGCCGGATTGACGAACTGCATCTGCAGCATCCGTTCGCCGGAGCCCGTATGCTGCGGGATCTCCTCCGACACGAGGGCCACACCATTGGGTGGCGACGGTGATGCGACGGATGGGGATCACGGCGATCTATCAGAAGCCGCGGCCCAGCCAGCGCCACCCTGCTCACCGGATCTATCCCGATCTGCTGCGTCAACTGACGATCACCCGGCCGAATCACGTCTGGGCAGCCGATATCACGTACATTCCGATGCAACGGGGGTTCGTCTATCTCTGTGCCATCCTCGACTGGGCGAGTCGACGGGTGTTGGCCTGGCAATTGTCCAACACGTTGACGACGGATTTCTGTCTTGAGGCGGTTCAAGCGGCCATCACCCGGCATGGCCCTCCGGAGATCTTCAACACGGATCAAGACTGCCAGTTCACGAGTCAGGAATTCACGGGGCTACTGACCCACCACGGCATCCAGATTAGCATGGATGGAAAAGGATGCTGGCGAGACAACGTCTTCGTAGAACGGTTGTGGCGAAGCATCAAATATGAAGAGGTCTATTTGCATGCCTATGACACCGTCCGTGCGGCACATCAAGGGCTGGAGCGCTATCTGCGGTTCTATAACCAGACCCGGCCGCATCAAGCACTTGACGGCCAGACACCCGATAGAGTGTATTTTGACAATCTGACGACACGGCGAACTGCTGCGTAGTCAGCCATTTGCTAGGCGCCACTTATGAACGGACACAAACTGTCCAACCAACCGGAGCCACTCCTCAGCCCACACTCTGGAACCGCGCTATGGATAGGTTATTCCGAGATAGGTTCGTTTTTTTATATAGGCCGCGCGTCAATCATGTTGAGAGGAGACCATGAATCGAGCATGTTGCATTCTTGTGATTCTGAGTACGTTAGTGATGTCCGGATGTGGCATCAAGCTATTCACAAATAAGGTTGAGGTCGAATGCGCACAGGACACGACAACACTTTCTGAGCCGTCTAAGAATGAGGAGCTCTCCCACCGTGTCGATCAGAACAACTTGCCCAGTAAAACACTGAGAACGAGACCACCTAAACCGCCCAGCGGCTTGAGCAGTTCCACCAATCCCATTCCGGCACACAGGCCTGCGCCGTCCTGCCGCATTGATGAGAAGACCGTAGAGGATATCGCCCAAATCACCAGTTCGTCGTGCTGGGCGGCAAGCGCTGAAACCGTCATGCGATTTCACACAAACTCGTCCCCCCCGAATCAATGCGACATTATCGGCCGCATCGCCAGCAAAGAGATTGGGCAGTCGGTTAATTGTTGCAGAAACATAGACCAAGGGAACTGCCAACGTAATGGGTTACCGAGTAAAGCGTTCAAAGAATACAAATACGGTTGGCGCTGGGTGAAAGGACCGCTTGAACCAGAAAAGCTTGCGGCCCAGCTATGCAGCAACGGCCCGTTTATCTTCATTCTGCGCTATTCCGGTGGAGGAGGGCATTCCTTTGTTGTGCGTGACTACTTCTATGACGAGGACACTAAAAAGTTATCTCTCTGGGTCTACGATCACTCGGGGCCCGACTCAAACGGCATAGACGAAATCTGGGATTATGAAGACTATGCCATGGGTCGATGGGGAAGCGAGATCCATACTCACGACGTCAACTATGTGTATATCACCCCCCCCGACAAAAGGTAGGTAGAGTCATGCGTTTTACATGGAGAGCGCTGGTGACGACCCTGCTCGTTCTTGGTCCGCTCAACTTCGAGGTGGCGGCCACCAAACACAAGGCCAGTCAGGAATTGGAAGCATCCACGACAATAGTCCTTCAAAAGGAGCTCGACTGGCTCCGCAATAAACTGAATGCCGCATTGGTTCTAGACAAGGAAAAAGCATACGCATACGCGCGCGTACTCGGCTTCAACTCACTGGACGAACTGCAGAACGCACATCCCGACGTGAAGATGGGTCTGCCTGTTTACTATATCCGTCTTGACACCCTGCGCGCCTACACGAGTGGGAACGACCCATGGCCACTGTTGAAACAGACGAACACATTCCTCTACCCGATCGTGGTACCGGGGAAAAATAAAGAATCGATCCAGATTCGATCTGCTGCGATGGTGCACATTGACGCGGATGAGAAAGACAAAACAATCCGCCCCCATCTCTCACAACTTGAGGGAAGCCTATCGATACCGATTCGGGTCTTGAGTGAGGCACGAGAATCCATACTGGCCAAATTCCTTCACTGTGACTACTTCGTCATTTCGATTCCCGCACTACAGAAACGACTCCTCGGCCTTCACCGTGAAGGCTCCTGCGACTTCAATGTCATAGATCTGAGCCAGGGGCTGGAACATTCACTGAAGAATGATTCTATCCGGTCAGCCAAAGAGGCCTTCACCACCATAGCGGAGGATGCACGGTCCGATAAGTACGACATGCCGATGGAACGTGAATAGTAACCGACATGACATCAATACCACTATGTTCGACACTAAGAAGGAGAACTACAATGCGCACCATAACGCAGGCGAGAGCAGATTGGCGGATAATCTTGGGCGGCCTATTCTTTGTGGTCCTGGCACTTCAGGGGTGCACCAACACTGTGACGGTGAAATACGGGCCCAATGGCCAGGGAAACAACCAGACGAATACTGGGGTAGGATTATGCAATGTCGTTCCCAGTGATGGCGCCCCTCTCAATCTTGATCCAGCTAAGACTACCTGCAAGACAAGCACAGGTGCCTCAATGACATGTCCCACAAATGCATTCTGCAACACCAGCACCACCATGTGTGACCGCACTTCTCCGGGCAGCCAGAATCGCACGACCTGCAAAACTTTCTGGACGCAGTCTAGCCAAGGCAGCCTTGAGGGATCCTGTAAATGTGATATTAAGTACTAGAATTTTCGTCTTTACCTTTCTGCCATTTTTCCGACGCCTTATTGTTGGAGGAATGGCTTCGGCGAGAGGTCGTCAAAGCTCAACGGGCCACAGAGGGGCACTCGGCCTTTGCTTGGGAGTGGCTCCGACTGGATGACAAGGCATCCCACACTCAGATGCGCCGGAGATGGCCAATAGCAGGCGCTCCGGCGCCTTGCTCAGAATACTGAGTGGAGCCCCATGGCCTGCCAGCCGTGGCGCCTTTTTACTCTTCGGCGACACCTCGCTGAGCCTACTCCGCCGAAGCCACCTTTTCGGCTGCGAAGGCCAAGCAGCCGTGGCTTCCTGCGAAGGCGGGTGAACAGTTCTGTCGCGCTCTATCAGGCCTCAGATCGGACCAGCACAGGGGGCTGCGGTGTTAATCAATATTTCCACATACGTGCTATCCCCCATTGACGCAGCAACTGGCTGTATTGTATTCGAACACACGCGTCAGATGTGTCCGGTTGCGTACCCAACCTAGTCTTCCGTCAACGCGCACATGTGACCCTGTCGTCCCTATCAACTTTTTTGAACAAGAAGGGTCTGTATCGTCCTGTCCATGCCTCTATTACACGACTAACCCTGTGCGTCCTGGTGCTCGTCTCGTTCACGCGCACACCACGCAGGAGGACGATGGAGCGCACTGATCGTCCGATCGCCGGATTTCTCCCGCAATCGGACCGCGGCTAAGAGACAGGGTTCGAACATTTGTCGGTCAGCGATGAAGACATTATTCCCTCGAACCGTTCCGTTCCTTGCCCTATGTAAACTCCTCAAGCTCGCCCGGATCCTTCCTTTCTGTCTTGCGGTGAGCACGGTCTGGGCCCAAACTCCTCCTATCACCTCCTCCGGGCTGAATACTCAAATCAGCGCTCCGACGACCGTCGAGAGCACCACACAATATGACATCACGGGGGGCACGAGACCGGGAGGTGGGACGAACCTCTTCCACAGCTTCGAGACATTCAATGTCCCGTCCGACACCATCGCAAACTTCTTAAACGAAACCGCCCTGCCGACGACCAACATTCTCGCTCGTGTGACGGGAGGCCAGAGTTCCAACATTTTCGGGACGCTGCAAACCACCGGGTTCGGCAATGCCAATCTCTTTCTCATGAATCCGGCGGGCATTGTCTTCGGCCCCTCGGCCTCGCTCAACGTCGGCGGGTCTGTGGCCTTGACCACGGCCGATTATCTGCGCCTCGCCGACAACATACTGTTCAATGCTGTTCCGAATGCCATAACTGATGCCCTCCTTTCGACTGCGCCGGTTGCCGCCTATGGGTTCTTAGGCTCAAATCCTGGAGCCATTATCGTTCACGGTAGCCAATTCACCGTGAACGATGGCACCGGCATCTCGCTGGTCGGCGGGAATATCACGATTCAATCCGGCACACCGGATGGCGGCCCTGCTCAACCCACTCAACTCTCAGCGCCGAACGGACACATCAACCTGGCCGGCAGTGGCTCACCCGGTGAAATCTCCGCCGTCACGTTTATGCCGACCTCTGATATGACCATGGGAGCTATCACCCTTTCCCAGGGGACCCTGCTGGATGTCTCGGCCAATGCGGCAGGGACCGTTCGCATTCGCGGCGGACAGCTTACCATTGACCAGGCCACTATCTCGGCCGACACACACAACCTCGATGGCTCGCCCACGGCCATTGATATCTATGCGACCGGCAATGTGACCCTTGCCAATGATCTCTCACCTGCCCTGGCCGCAAGAACAACCGGAAGCGGCCACGCCGGGGCAATCACGATCCAGTCAGAGAATCTCACCGCGAGCACAAGCGCCACAGACAGTCTGGTTGCCCTCATTGACACCCACACATCGGGAACGGGGACAGCCGGAAATGTCGACATCCGAACAGGCCATCTTCTTACCACCAACGGAGCCTTCTTCATTGATACGGGAACTGCCGGAGTAGGACATGGAGGTAATGTCTCCATTCAAGGCACCAACGTCACGATAGAAGGCCCGAACCTCGCGACCGGAAACTTTCGTTTCGGCATCCTGCAATGGGAAAATGTCAGCGGATCCGCCGGGAATCTTACCATTAAGGCGAGTGAGACCTTACAAATCGGCCCGGCAGCTGGTCTTTCCACTGAAGCCTGGTATGCCGAGGCAGGACACATCACCCTGCAGGGGCGCGACATCAACCTTATCGGAAATAGCTCCGTGGGCGTTGACGGAGATTTCGGGGGAGCCGGCATCACTATCACCGCCGACCGACTCTCACTCGATTCTGCTTCGTCCTTGAACACCAATACAGTGGTCGATCCAGGGGGAGACATTACCATCAATGTTCGAGAACTGATCGTGACGAACACAAGCCAGATTTGGACAGCGACCATTGGTGACGGAGCAGCCGGAGATATTGTGATTACAGCATCAGAACGTCTCACACTCGACGGTCGAGATGAATTGTCTAGTCCATCAGCCATCGTGAGTAACTTCTTTCCAGATAGTTCTTATTTCGGCGGAACCGGCGATTCCGGATCCATTACGATCACGACGTCCGAACTGAACGTCTTAGGAGGCGCCATCATCAATACCAGCACCGAAAGCCAAGGGAATGCAGGAAACATTTCTATTGCGGCCCATTCTGTAACAATTTCTGGGCAGAGCCTATTCGATCTCCCCAATACCATCACTGAAATCGGAAGCACACGTGGCAGCGGAATCTACACTCGCACAGTCGGCACGATCGGCAGCGATCTCTGCCTCATGTCCTGTGGTCACGCCGGAAACATAACCATTTCGACGGACTTCTTGAAACTGAGTGATGGCGGAACGATCAACAGCGGCACCACCAATAACGGATTCGGCGGAAACATCACGCTCACGGCTGACCAATCTGTGACGATTCACAATGGGGCGTCGGTCTCGGCCCAAAGCTCAGGCCCTGGGAATGCCGGTGATATCCGGATCGATGCCGGCCGGCAGCTCACCGTCGACAAAAGCTCGATCACGACGGAGGCCGGTCAGGCCTCGGGCGGCAACATCGACATTCGCGCGATTGATCTCGTGAGACTGACCAATAACGGCTTGATCAGCACCTCTGTGCTTGGCGGCGACGGAACCGGTGGGAACATCACCATCGATCCACACGCGGTCATTTTGCAAAGCAGTCAGATTCTGGCCCAGGCCATACAAGGATCCGGCGGCAATATCACGATTACCACGCCGGTCTTTTTGGCGGATCAATTCAGCCTGGTCAGCGCCTCATCACAATTCGGATTGGACGGCACCGTCACCATCCAGTCCCCGATCTCGAATCTCAGCGGCACGGTCGGCAGACTCACGGCCCAAACAAGCCTGCCGCAGACGCTTCTACACAACCGGTGTGTCGCATTGGCCGGCGGCAAACAGAGCAGCCTTGTCATTGCCGGACGCGACGCCGCTCCGACCGACCCAGGGGGATGGCTCAGCAGCCCGATGATGTTCGCGGCAATAGACCGCGACAAACCGACGACAGACACGGCAACCAGGACTCTCAAACAGGGTACGTCGCAGGCAGCCCTCCTCCACGGAGCTAAATCGGCTTCCTTTTCACTGCGCCACCTGACCCCATCGGGGTTTTTGGTTCGAGCCTTTGCCCTCGATACATCCACGGGCTGTCACTCATGATCATCGGCTCGCGTGGATCGTTGAATCGAAACAGACGTTGTGGCATCGCTAAGGCCGTCTGCTCCGGTAGCCTTGCCATGCTCATCCTTGCCGCCGCTTCACCGGGGTTGGCACAAACGGATCCTCCTATTTTCGACCCTGTCGGCCGATCGGGGGCCCCTCCGTTGAAGAAAGAATACGAGCCGCCTGCGCATCAGCCCAGACCCGTACTTCCACCGGTGCCGGCTCTTCGGGAAGACGATGATCAGACGCCGCTGGGCCAAATCGGTGTCTTTGTCAACACGATTCACGTCGTCGGGAACACCGTCTTTTCAGATACGGACATTGCAGCGGTCACTGCGCCGTACCACCATCGCACCCTGAACACCGAGGACCTAGAACGGCTGCGGCTTGCCCTGACCCTGCTGTACATCAATCACGGCTACATCACCTCCGGCGCCGTGATTCCCGATCAGGATGTCGAAAACGGTGTGGTCACGATTGAGATCGTCGAAGGAGCGCTCTCGCGGATCGACGTCGAAGGGACGAATTGGTTTCGGCCCGGCTACATCGGCGACCGTATAGGTCTGGGCGCACACATCCCCCTGAGGCTCCAACCGATCCAAGAACAGTTGCAATTCCTTCAGCGAGACTCCCGCATCGACCGGATCAACGCCGAACTGCGCCCCGGAGATCAACGGGGCGAGAGCGTTCTCAACGTCAACGTCAAAGAATCAAGCCCCTGGAAGGCGTGGGCGGCTTTCAATAACTACCAGACGCCGGTCGTCGGATCGGAGCGAGGCCTCCTCACCGTCGCCCATCAAAACGTCACGGGTCACGGCGATCTCTTCAGTTTTACCTACGGGGGGTCTCGCGGAGTCCATCCGATTATCGATACCGCGTACAGTCTCCCCTTGAACCGCTATGACACGACCTTCACCGCGTCATATCGGCGGAACGACTCTCTTGTCGTCGCCGAGCAGTTTCGTTTTCTGAACTTGAAAGCCCAATCCGAAATCATTGGGTTTACGCTCCGGCACCCACTCTATCGCACCCTGTCCGATGAACTGGCCGTGGCGGTGACCGGAGAACATCTCTATAACAAAGTGACCTCGACTTTTGACCTGCCCGGGCAGCCGTCCCTTTTTATTCCGGGATCATCCGATACCGGGGTGAGCACCGTGAGCGCGCTACGCTTTATCCAGGAGTACCAGCACAAAACGACCTCGTTCGTGTTTGCGGCCCGTTCGCGCTTCAGTGTAGGGTTTGATGTCCTCGGCGCCACGATCAATTCCCGAGACGCCCGCACAGATGCCGGCGATGCGCTGCCGAGCGGACGATTCTTTTCCTGGCTCGGACAAGCTCAGACGGTCAAACGGTTGGACGATTGGGGGGGCGTGCAGATTCTCGGACGCATGGATCTGCAATTGAGCAACAGCCGGTTGTTTCCGCTTGAGCAAATTCCGGTAGGCGGACGATTCAGTGTCCGTGGCTATCGAGAAAATACATTAATTCGGGACAACGCGTTCCTCGCGTCGTTTGAAAGCCGGATCCCTCTGTTCAAATACGCCGGCGGGGAAGAGATGTTCCAGTTCGCCCAGTTCGTCGATATGGGACATGCCTGGGTCTCACGCGGCAACACCCAGGGACCCCAGACACTCGTCAGCGTCGGGCTCGGCATCCGTTGGAACGTACTGCCGAAAGACCGGGCCAGATTCGAACTCTATTGGGGAGTGCCGTTGAATCACGTCGTGCATCCCCCCGGCAATCTGCAAGACTACGGCATTCACCTTCAGGCAGTGGTACAGGCACTGTAATGATTCGACATCTGACTCCGATCTTTCATCGATCATTCAGGGGATTCGTCCTCCATGGGACGTCCTTCCTCCTGCTGGCGTTCCTGTTGTGTCCTTCCGTCGTACGATCCGCGCCCACGGATGAGGCGGCATCCGCCGACTCCTTGTTCCAACAGGGAGGACAGGCGTTTCAACGCGGCGCCTTTCGCGAGGCCCTATCCCGTTGGAATCAAGCCGGGGCTCTCTATATGGAGGGGGGAAACATTCCGGCACGGATTGAATCGCTCATCCGTTCCGCTCAAGCCTCGCTGGAGTTAGGACAATCCAAACAGGCGCTCCAGTCTCTGGACCTTGCACTGGCACTTGCGCGTAACAACGGTGACCCTGCCGCAGAAGCCTCGGTCCTTGGACAGTTGGGACGGACCTATCTGACACTCCGACAGACCGACGCCGCCACGGAATATCTCCAACAAGCGGTCATGTCGGCAAGAAAGCTGGACTCCTCGTCATTGGCCTCCATACTGAACGATCTTGGCATTCTGTCCGCATTGCAGCAGCATGACAAGGAGGCGCTGGCTGCATTTCAGGAAAGCGCGGACCTTGCTCAGAAGAGCGATCTTCTCCTACTCGCGGCGACGGCACGCACGAATGCCGCCCGGGCCTTGTTACGACTTGAGCAACCGACCAGCAGCCGTATCACGCTCGACACCGCACGCGATCAACTCAAGAACCTTCCGCTATCGCGCCAGAAATCACTCGGGTTGATCGGTATCGCGCTCGCCTACCAACGCCTTGTCGGTCGATTACCGCAAGAGCGGGACTCTCTTATTCTCCTCACTGCGGGAGTCCTCCAGGAAGCGGCCACCGCTGCGCAGCAACAGGACGACAGGAGGATGCTGTCCTATGCCCTCGGACATCTCGGGCATCTCTACGAAACAGAATCCCGTCTGGACGAGGCGATACTCCTCACGAGGAGAGCCCTGTTCGCCGCGCAATCAGCCGATGCACCGGAATCACTCTATCGTTGGCAATGGCAGTTGGGACGCCAACTGGCTGCGATCGGGCAACTGGACAATGCCATCGCCTCATACAGACAAGCGGCGTCGACGCTCCAACCCATTCGCATTGAAGTCGCACACACCTCTTCCGAAGGGGCCTTGGCAGGTCAAGAATCCGTCCGGCCGTTGTTTTTTGAGATGGCCGACCTCTTACTCCATCGCGCGTCGCTCACCGAGGACGGCCCGGATGCCGAGGGATACCTTCTTGCCGCTCGCGACGCGATCGAAGCCTATAAAACGGCAGAGTTGCGGGACTACTTTCAGGACGACTGTGTCGATGCCGCCCGTTCACGAGCGACCTCATTCGACCGATTGTCGTCTGACACGGCTGTTATCTATCCCATCATGTTTGCCTCTCGGCTGGAATTGCTCATGAGCCTGCCGTCGGGGCTAAAACGCATCTCGATCCCCCTACCGGCTGATCAGTTGACTCAGGAAATACGAACGTTTCGCCGCCTCGTAGAAAAACGTACGACCCAAGAATATTTACCCCATGCCCGACAGTTGTATGATTGGCTGGTCCGTCCGTTAGAGGCAGATTTATCCCGACTCAGGATTACAACCTTGGTCTTCGTCCCTGACAGCGCCCTACGAACGATCCCCTTGGCGGCCCTTCACGATGGAACCTCGTTCTTGATCGAGAAATTCGCCCTTGCGTTGACACCAGGCCTTACCCTGACCGATCCACGACCGCTGAACCGCGAGACGCTACGAGTCCTTGCCGTGGGTCTCACGAAATCGGTACAGGGCTTTCCCCCGCTTCCCTACGTGGCGGAGGAAGTCGCATCGATTCAGCAACTCTATAAGAGCGACCAACTCATGGACGATGCCTTTCAGGCTCTTCGCTTGGAACAGGAATTACGTCGCGGACGGTACGGCGCGTTGCACATCGCGACCCATGGCAAGTTCTCGACCGACGTGAATGATTCATTCCTCCTGACGTTCGACGGCAAATTAACGATGTCAGCACTGAATCAACTCGTCGGCCTCTTTCGATTCCGGCAAGAGCCGCTCGAACTTTTGACATTGAGTGCATGTCAAACCGGCGTCGGCGACGACCGTGCGGCACTCGGTTTAGCCGGTGTCGCCCTGAAAGCCGGCGCCCGTAGCGCGTTGGCCACCCTCTGGTTCATCAATGATGAAGCATCGGCGATGTTGATCTCAGAATTTTACCGTCAACTCCATGATTCATCTTTGTCCAAAGCCGTTGCGCTCCAACAGGCACAGATCGCACTACTGAGTGATCCGGTCTATGCGCATCCGGCGTACTGGTCACCGTTTCTCTTGTTGAACAACTGGCTCTAATTCACTAGAATACCGACTGTCTTCATTGTATGAATCGACGTTATCCCTTCATCCTCACCATTGAGACCATGCGAATGGCCGAGGGCTCGGAGACGATGTACCCCATACTCACACATGTGCCTTCTAGGGGACCGGGAGGCCGACGGGCAACGTTCGATCGATGCGTCCCACGTATGCTTGCCGTGACTGGTTTGAGCCTCATGCTCACCGTACTGTGGTTTCCCTCACTGACGACGGCTTCAGACGATCATCCTCGCACCACACAGGCAAGCCAAGCAGAAGACTTACAGCTTCCTCTCTACACACCCCCGAAACAGCTGACTCCCCGCGCACGAGTCGGAGGCTCACTGCGAGGAACGGAGGGGAAGGAGCCGGAAATCGTGGCGCTGGTTCCTGATCACGTCGGTCTCACGGTCAAACAAACACCGACACTCAACTGGTTCCTCTCAAAACCGACGACCTATCCTCTGTTTTTCACACTTAACGACACTCAAAAACTTCTTCCGATCTATGAAGGTCCTCTTCCCGCTCCGACCCAAGCAGGGGTTCAATCGATCGATCTGAAGGCACTCGACCTCGCGCTTGAGCCGAATATTCAATACCGGTGGTTCGTCTCTGCGAAAAGAAATCCCGACTCCCCTTCACAAGATATTGTGGCAGGAGGGATGATCGAGCGATGCGAGTTCAGCGAATGCCTCATGATTACCACGGTGAATACTACCTGCGACCAAAACAGTGTGCGCACGAATGCCATGGCATCGATGTGGTATGAAGCCATCGCCTGCGTGAGCTCACTGATCGAGCAAGAACCCAAAGATCCCTCACTTCGAAGGCTGCGAGCAGCTCTCTTGAGGCAAGTTGGTCTCAACGGTGTCGCAGAGTGGGATTTGAAATCCATTCACACCGACGAACAATAATGCGCCGCAAGTCTTTTGGCGCCCCTCTTCCAACATCACACACCATCAGTAACCATGTGCCGTATTGTGCCCTGCCCTAATCACCTGCATATTCCACCAGGCCTTATGAAACGGAACCGGCTTGCCGGCCATGGCTTCCTGCGGAGGCGGGTTGAGCACCACGACCTGCGCCTACTTCGCCGAATCCGCTCGGATTCGAAGGCCAAGCAACCGTGGCCCCTCTTGAGTCTTCGGCGATACCTCGCCGACGCCTACTCCACCGAAGCAACCTTTTCTGCTGCGAAGGGGGGGTGAATCCATTTGATTCATATTGAATCCATTTAGGTCCAGTATGAGCCTCTTCGATTCATCCGATAAACTGGGCTTTTATCTAAGAGTTATGGAGCATATCCCTCCCTATTCTGGCGAGAGATCCAAAAATGACGGCATTGATTCTCTCCGTCAAATGGTGAATGTTCGTAGTCCTGACCAACATGATAAGTTCTTAGCTATGGCGCAGAGTTTGCAGACTCGATACACATACCGCCCACTGGGCATGATACGATTCCTGCGTCCGGACATTGTCTTATGGAGGAGGCGACAGTGTGGAGCCCCACGGCCTGCTAACCGTGGCCCCTTTTGAGTCTTCGGCGACATCTCGCCGGGCCTACTCCGCCGAAGCAGCCGTATTAGGCTGCGAAGGCCGGGCGCCAAGGCTTCGGCACGCCGCCCATAGGCTCCGGCCGACGAATACGATGGAACCCGCCATTCCTCCACGGTCTTCGCCTACTTCGCCGAATCCGCTCGGCTTTGAGGGCCAAGCAGCCGTGGCGTCCTGCGAAGGCGGGTGATAGCATCGTGACGTAAAAGTACGGGCGGCAAACACTTTTGGCAACCACTCGCTCACTTCGCTCGCAAATCAGGGGACTCCGTACATCACTCACACCTATGACTTTGATTTTTGATACAGGCCGAACCAAGATACAGCGACGCTTGGTTTGCATATGCTGGACCGCTCTCATCTTCATGGTGGGTTCCTGGGGTCTCTCTCTTCCTCTCGCCGCTGCAGGCCAAGAAATCGCTATCCTACGGTCATCGGACCTTCACGCCTACACCGAGACTATCAAAGGGTTCAAGGCTACGGCCCCTGGATCAGCAACCTACGTTGAATATGACCTGCGTGGCGACATTGAACGAGGCAAGCAGATCGCCAGGAACCTCCGCGATGGACATGCTTCACTGGTGGTTGCCGTGGGACTCAAAGCGGCACAGGTCGCACAATCTGAAATCACCGGCTTGCCGGTTCTGTACATGATGGTCGTGAATCCGCTCCATCATAATCTCACCGCCGACAATATGACCGGCATTCTGTTGGAGATTCCTGCCGACCGCCAATTCACAATTCTACGAACATTCTTGCCGAACCTGCGACGAATCGGGGTTCTCTACGATCCGAGCACATCCGATTCCAGGGTTCAAGACGCTGCTCTGCAGGCCGCTACTCATCAGTTTCAACTCCGTGGTTTTCCTGTTCACAGCGGAAAGGAGACCCCTCAACAACTACGCACATTGCTATCTGAGTCAGACGCCTTATGGCTCATACCGGACTCGACCGTTCTGACGAACGAATCGATTCGGTTCATTCTCGAATCTGCCTTGAGTAAGGACGTCCCTGTCATCGGCTTTTCACCGGAGTTGACACGCATGGGTGCCCTACTGAGTCTATCGATCAGTTACAGCGAAGTCGGCAGGGAAACCGGACGCCTTGCCAAACGCATCTTGAATCATGATACACGGCTGCCGCTCAAACCGGTTCCGGTCGAACATGTAAGGCTCACGGTCAACATGAAAACCGCGCGCTACTTGGGCATCACGATTCCCAAAGAGCTCGAAACGCTGATCGATGAAGCTTACTGATAAAACCGCTGTATGAAGACGCCCGATACGCGAGAACAACACGATCGCGGATTACAATCCCCGGCTCGACTCTTCAGCCTTCGCATGAAGTTCGTGGTGTTTTTCAGCCTCATCCTGATTGCGACCTGTTCATCATTGAGTTGGTATTTTATTGAAAATCGGCGTACGGCGATGGCGGAAAACCTGCAAGAACTGGGAGTGGTCTTGTTGAACAACACCGTTCATAACGACCATTTTCGCATCGGAGGGGTCGTTCTCGAAGATCGGGAGACGCTTGACCAATTTATGCAAAGCTTGCTGGCGATCGACCATGTCAGCTATGTCATCATCACGGCCGCCGACGGCCGCATCTTGGACCGGCAAACCAAACGATGGCGTCACACATCGGATGGCTCCCATGAAAAGCCAAATCAGCCGATCTATCCTGACGACCGACTCTCGGCTTCGCTCTTACAGACTCCGCTGACCACTCCGCTCATCACCACATTTCATCTTTCCCCGACTCAGAGGCTGATTCCTGAGAACACCTCTGGTTGGTTTCCACTCTTTTCCGTCTGGCAAGAAACTCTCTTTGACTTTGCGATGCCGGTCCTTCGAGAGTCCGGCACCACTATGCCGTCCAGACATGCCGTCGAATTTGATGAGTTGATCGGTCCGACATCGCCTGCAAGCACCTCCCCGATCGTGGGCCTTGTCCGAATCGGAATCACGGACACACAAGCCAGACAAGCCTTGCTCATCATCATCCGCAACGTCTCGATCCTGACATTGCTGATTATCGCCGCAGGCATCTTCGGAGCCCATTTACTCACATCACGTATTACCACACCGCTGCGAAGCCTGGCTGCTGCGGCCCGGCAACTTGCCGCCGGCAACGCGACACCGATGCTACCTACTCCCACCACATACGACGAGGTCGGCCAGTTGATTCAACTCTTCAACGTCATGGCGCAGTCGTTATACGATCGCAACAAGGCGATCAACATGAACATCGAAACGATCAGTCGGCAAATCAAACAATTGACCACCGTGCATCAAGCCAGCACCGCCATCGCAGGTGCCGGCACCCTCGATATGAACCACCTGCTCGACACCCTGCTTCACTTGCTGGTTGAGAACCTTGGGTTTGTAAGAATGGCCGTCGTCCTTCACCATCCGGAAGAACATCGCGCTTCTGTCGCCAAGACGATCGGCACCTCGCCGGACATTGCAGAGGCCGCTCGCAAGCTCGATATCCCCGTTGCCGATAACGGCAGCTTCACGGCGGACCTGATTCTTCACGACAAACCGTTGCTGATCGATGACCTAGACACCGTCGCCCAACGCATCCATCCGCCGGCATTGGAATTGATGCGCCGATCAGACGTACGATCACTTACTGCCGTGCCGCTCAAGAGCCATGCCAAAAACATCGGCTATTTGATGGCCGACAGAGGCCCACAGCCCTGCAACAAGGATGACTTGCATATCCTCTCGACTATCGCCGGGCATGTCGCAGCGGCGATTGATAACGCCAAGGCCTACTCTAAACTGACAGAGTTGACTCAACATCTTGAAGAACGTATCGAACAACGAACACAAGAGCTCTCCCTCGCGAATACACAACTCCAGGAACATGATCGGCGACGCTCGAAGTTTCTCTCCGTTGTGTCACATGAACTACGGACTCCCATGACGGCGATTCGAAGTTTTTCAGAAAATATGCTCGACGGCATCACCGGCCCGCTCACGGAATTGCAGCAAACCTACCTGATACGTACCCGGCACAACGTCTCCCGGCTCGAGCGAATCATCGGTCAATTACTCGACTGGTCTCGGCTCGACACGAAGAACGTCGAACCGTCTCTCGAACATGTCTCTATCCCTCAACTCGCCATGATTGTCGTAGAGAGCTTGCAGACTGTCGCGGCGGAGAAGGAGGTGTCCGTCACGATAGCCCCCATGGATACACTTCCCCTCGTCATCGGAGATCGCGACAAATTGGAACAAATCCTCTGGAATTTGATCGGCAATGCGATCAAGTTCACACCGCCGGGCGGATGCGTGACCGTCGAGTGTCGCCTGTCCCATCCGCATCTCTTAGAGACATGCGTCAGTGATACCGGCTGCGGAATTGCCCCTGCCGATGTGCCGAATATTTTCGACGAGTTTTCACGGATTCCCTCGGCCATGCCCGCATCACAAGGCGCTCAACTGGGCCTATGTATCACCAAGACTCTCGTCACCATGCATCACGGAGAAATCCGGGTAGAAAGCCGGCCGGGATTCGGGTCACGTTTTTATTTCACGCTCCCCACCGTCGAAGCATCAGATCAGCCGGCCTAAACCCTATAGGCAGAACATTGTTTCTTCATGTATTGTGTAGAAATACCTGATGCGTTTCTAACGGGACAGGGACTGCATGCGCGCAAAAATCCTGATTGTCGACGATGACCGCGATATCCTTCTCAGCTTAGAAAATCGTGTCGCCTGGATGGGCCATGAGCCGCTGACAACCGACAACGGACAGGACGCACTTCGATTAATCCACGAAGAAGAGCCCGACCTGGTCTTGTTGGACTTAGAACTCCCGCTCCTCTCAGGGCTTGACGTGCTCAAGCACGTCCAAGAACGTTCGACGAGCAGTGAAGTCGACGACGAATCCGCTTCACAAACTCCGACCGCGTACACAAGGCCGCTTATCATCATTATGACGGCCTTCGGCACCATTGAACGGGCCGTACAAGCCATGCAACTCGGCGCCTTTGACTTCGTGCCGAAACCATACACTGCAGACCACCTGACCGTTGTGATGAACAAGGCGCTGGCTACGGTCAATCTACACCGCCAAGTCGACACGCTTCGCAAGGAAATTGAGAACCAGTTTGAGCCGGTGATCACACGAAACACTCACTTGAACGCGCAGTTATCTGTTGCGAAACATGCAGCCCCCACAACTGCGACTGTGTTATTGCTTGGGGAAACCGGAACCGGGAAAGAAGTGGTGGCACGCACCGTACACCGCTGGAGTCCTCGCGGCACCAAACCCTTCGTCGCCGTGAATTGCGCCGCCTTGCCTGAACACCTCCTTGAAAACGAACTTTTCGGTCACGAGAAAGGCGCCTTCACCGGAGCGATTAAACGAGAGCCCGGCAAAATTGAGATCGCCGAAGGAGGTACGCTCTTCCTCGACGAAATCGGCGATATGCCTCTCCCCATGCAAAGCCATCTCTTGCGGGTACTCCAAGACCGAACGTTTTATCGGGTAGGTGGGACCCAACCTGTACGGACCGACGTACGGTTTATTGCGGCCACCAATAAAGATCTCCGACAGGCGATTCGCCAAGGAACATTCCGCGAGGACCTCTACTTTCGCCTTGCAGTCATCACCGTTACCCTGCCTCCGTTGCGTGAACGCCTAGACGACCTCACCGCCCTTGCCCGATATTTCATCAGCCGCCCTGGCCACCTGGGCCTGCACAAACGTTGCGTCCTCAGCGACTCTGCGCTCCAAGCTCTTCAACATTACTCCTGGCCCGGCAATATCCGCGAATTGGAGAACGTACTTACTCGCGCCCTGGTGTTGTGCCAAGGCGACACGATCGAGCCGGAACACCTGTCACTGACCTTTTCCGATCGACCGGCCCATACAGATCAGGACGCCGAGATAGGCCCGCACACCTATTACGAAAGCATGGAAGCCCATAGCCGGAAAATTATTGAGAACGCCTTGCGGATGAACGGGTGGAATCAGACGAGAACGGCTGAATACTTGGGCCTGCAGCGGACTTTTCTCACCAAGCTGCTCAAGAAAAAGAATATTTCCGGGAAGCCTCCCACCTCCGTCTCCTTGGCCTGATAAGGGGAGTTTTCCCTCAAGCAGAGTTTGCCAGGTGAATGCACAAGTAAGCTCTGTTTGCGTGTGGGAAATAGCGACGGTGTTTATCCGGCGGCGCAAAGAAGACCGGCTGCGCCGAATGAGCCGCCAGCACGCACGAAGTGCGGTTTGGTAGTCGAAAAGATCACTGGCGGGGTTTATCCGCGTGCAACAATTCCGATACGACGATAAAGAGCACGCGGCACGAGCAAGCTCGGTTTATACGTGGGAAACAACGAAGGAATTTATCCGCCGCCGATTATGAAGAGCGGCTGCGCCGGGTGAGGCGGCGACACGAGCAAGCTCGGTTGTATGCCTGGAAAGAAGATACTGGAGGTGTCTATCCGCGTGCAACAATTACAATACTACGATAAAGAGCACGCGGCACACACGAAGTGCGGTTTGGTCGGGGCGAGAGGATTTGAACCTCCGACATCCTGCTCCCAAAGCAGGCGCGCTACCGGGCTGCGCTACGCCCCGACATGTCTATAGTGCTGAGTCCTTGCAGCGATCACCTGTCTCTTCGGCTCAGCCCTCAGCACTCAACTCTTTAAGAATATCCTTTACCTGCACGAACGCTTTGGCCCGATGGCTGATGCGGTTTTTTTCTTCCGGCGTCAATTCGGCCAATGTCTTTCTCAACTCGGGAACAGCAAACACCGGATCATAGCCGAACCCACGTTCTCCACGACCGGCCTCTGTGATAACCCCCTCAAGCACCCCCCGTACAGTCCGGACATCTCCATCCGGAGAGGCAATAGCCGCGACGGTCAGAAACCGAGCCCCACGCCGGTCAGATGGAACACCGTCCAATTCTTGAAGCAGCTTACGGCAGTTATCCTCATAGGTTGCGTCTTCACCTGCGTACCGAGCGGCGAACGGACCCGGCCTGCCGTCCAACGCGTCGACCTCTAACCCGGTATCGTCGGCCACCGCCGTCATGCCTGTCGCACGAGCGATGGTGACTGCCTTTTTCATCGCATTGGCCTCGCAGGTGTCGCCGTCTTCTTCGACTTCCGGGGCTGAAGGGAATTCCGCCAACGTGTGGAGCGTGATGCCCACATCTCCCAGCAGCGACGCCACCTCCTCTCCCTTGTGGGGATTTCTGGTGGCCAACACAATGTCCTTCACATCCGTTCCTTAATCCAGCTCGCCGATCAAGTCTTTTTGAAGAGAGGTCAATCGCTGAATCGCCTGCCACCCCAGCGACAAAAACTCGTCCATGTCTTGCTTCGCAAACGGCGTACGCTCCGCCGTGCCTTGCACCTCGACATAACGGCCTCTCCCGGTCATGACGAGATTCATGTCCACTTCGGCCATCGAGTCCTCAGTGTAGGCGAGATCGACCATCACCTCGCCTCCGACCTTGCCGACACTGATGGCCGCCAAGTAATCGATCAGCGGTAACCGTTTGATCAGGTCTTTTTTCTTAAGTGTCAGACAGGCATCTGCCAATGCGATAAACGCACCGGTAATGGAGGCCGTTCTGGTTCCCCCATCGGCTTGGATCACATCACAATCGATCCAAATCGACCGTTCACCCAACTGGGACAGATCCGTGACCGACCGCAGCGCACGTCCCACCAAACGTTGAATTTCCAGGGTACGCCCCCCCTGTTTTCCTTTGACGGCTTCCCTGGGAGAACGATCATGGGTGGCACGCGGCAACATCGAATATTCCGCCGTCACCCATCCTGACCCCTTCCCCTTCAAAAACGGCGGAACTTTTTCTTCGACAGATGCGGTACAAATCACCTTCGTATCGCCCATCTCGATCAGCACCGACCCTTCCGCATGTTTGGTAAAATTTCTCGTCACGTTGACAGGGCGAACCTGATCTTTTCGCCTTCCATCGAACCGTACTAACCCCGCAATTCCACTCATGTCCTCTCCCTTTGCTTATAAACGAGCGCGATTATAGTGGAGGGCCGACGAAAGCGCAAATAGACGACACGGCTCCCGGCCGTGCCTAGAGACAGCCGGCCCCCTGCCCATTACCCGGGTTTCCTGAGATGTGTACAAAAGCGGTAAGGCCTAGGGACACAATCTGAACAGAGACATCCTCTCGCTTGAGGTCAGTGAACATTCTTTCTTATTGTTCACATAAGAAGAATATTCTAAACATCGCTCCAGGAGCAGCGTTTCGCTGAACTATCCCAACCAAACTACGCCCACTTCCAGCCCCCTCACCTACGTCACTAACGAAACATAATAGGCACGAATGGTGCATGACTTGACAAGGATTTTCACTCAGGATCCGACTCATTTAGCCGATATAGTCAAGACCCGGCTATCACCCCGGTGCCTACGGTATTCTTTTCAGACAGCGTCCCATGATGGATACGATCTCGGATCAACACGCACAACAGGTCCTACTCGACAACCGCAACATCCTGGTGGTCGATGATGAAGAGCCTGTTCGCCGTTTGATCGGCTATCTCCTCAAAACTCACGGATATCCTGTCTTTCTTGCAGCCGACGGCCGAGAAGCTCGTCAGATACTGAAAGATCAACCGATCGCACTTATGCTTTGCGATGTGAACATGCCGGGCGAATCCGGCATGGATGTGGTTCGATCTACCCTGGTCGAACACAAAGATACCGCTGCAATCATGGTGACGGGCCTCGATAGTTCCGTGCTGGCCAATGCCGCTATTGAAGTGGGAGCCTTCGGGTATATCGTCAAGCCGTTCGAGACGAATGAGGTGTTGATCGATGTGGCCAATGCACTCCGACGCCGCAAACTCGAGCTGGAAAATCGGTTTCACCGGGAACATCTGGAGGACATCGTTCGCATCCGAACCACAGCCCTTCAACAGGCACTTGATTGGCTGGAACATAGCGAGAAGGAATTACGCCAGTCGCGTGAAGAAACCATCCAACGCTTAGCCATCGCCGCCGAATTCCGCGACGGCGCGACCGCCCAACACATTCAACGAATGAGTCATTACTGCGAGCTGCTCGCGCGGAAATACGGTCTCCCGCCGGAACGGTGCGAATTAATACGCACCGCCAGTCCGATGCACGATATCGGGAAAATAGGCACCCCCGACCAAATACTCCTCAAGCCGGGAAAATTCACACAGGAAGAATTCGACGTGATCGCCCAACATGCGGAAATCGGCTATCGCATTCTCAGCGGATCCGATGCAGAACTGCTCAAGGTCGCGGCAATCATCGCCTACACGCATCATGAGCGGTTCGACGGGACAGGATATCCGCGAGGCTTAAAGGGAGACGCCATCCCCATCGAAGGCCGCATCGCCTCCATTGCCGATGCCTTCGATGCCCTCACCACCCAGCGTGTTTACAAACCGGCGTTTGAAATCGATCATGCCTTCGATCTTATGCGCAAACGCAGGGGAGAGCACTTCGATCCCGAACTCCTCGATATGTTCTTCGAATTGGCGGAAGATATCACGCGGATCCATGATCAATATACGGACCTCGCACCTCCCAACCAATTCCGGGCGGCCTAACCACGCCTTTCACTCCCATACGCCACAGACATCACACAGTTAGGTCGGCTCGTAGTTCAGATTCGGCGAGAGCCAGCGCTCGACGACGGGAAGATCCATGTTCTTCCGGCCGGCATAGTCTTCGACCTGATCTTTACCCACCTTACCGACTGCGAAATACTTCGCCTCAGGATGGGCAAAATAGAAGCCGCTCACGGCTGCTGTGGGCAACATGGCATAGCTTTCCGTCAGACTCATTCCGGCATGCGTTTCCGCCGATAGAAGATCGAAGATGAGACGCTTCTCGGTATGGTCCGGGCATGCCGGGTACCCGGGAGCCGGACGAATACCACGGTATTTCTCACGGATCAGCTCGTCATTCGTCAATTGTTCAGAATCGCCATAGCCCCACTCTTTCCGTACTCGTTCATGGAGATATTCCGCAAAGGCTTCGGCGAGTCGATCGGCAAGCGCTTTTGCCATGATCGAATGATAATCGTCATGGTCCTTGTCGAATCGTGCGCACACATCATCCAATCCGATACCTGCCGTCACAGCAAAGGCACCGATGTGATCCTGCCGTCCGGACTCCTTCGGCGCGACAAGATCCGCCAGGCAGAGATTCGGCAGCCCCTGTGGTTTCTCCGACTGCTGCCGAAGATGGTGGAACGTCGTGATAACGGCCTTTCGTGAGGCATCGGTATACAATTCGATATCGTCTCCGACCGAAGCTGCAGGGAAAAACCCGTACACTCCCCGCGCCTGTAATAATTTATCCTCGACGATCTCCGACAGCAGCTGCTGCGCATCGTCGAACAGTTCCTTGGCCTTGGGCCCCACTGTGGGATCCTCGAAAATCGTCGGATACCGACCCCGCAATTCCCATGTATGAAAGAACGGCGACCAATCGATGAAGGGGAGCAGTTCAGCCAGCGGTTGGTCAGGGATCGGTCGAATACCGAGAAAGTCCGGCGTCGGGATATCCGATACAGCCCAATCGGTGACAAGCCGATTTGCACGGGCCTGGTCGATCGCCAGAAGAGGCTTCGCGCCCCGTTCACGATGCAGCTCTCTCATCCGCCCGTAATCATCCTTGATCTGTTGGACGAATATCGGTTTCTGAGTCCTGTTCATCAAGTTCCCCACGACGCCGACTGCACGTGAGGCATCCAACACGTGAATGACCCCTGAATCATAGGACGGCGCGATCTTCACTGCGGTATGTGCCTTGCTCGTCGTGGCTCCTCCGATCAACAGCGGCACCTCAAATCCTTCACGCGTCATTTCCTTGGCGACATGCACCATCTCATCAAGCGACGGGGTAATGAGCCCGCTGAGTCCGATGACATCCGCGTGATGGTCCCGTGCGGCGGAGAGAATCTTCTCACTGGAGACCATCACACCCAGATCGATCACCTCGTAGTTATTGCACCCTAACACCACACCGACGATGTTCTTGCCGATATCGTGCACGTCTCCTTTGACTGTCGCCAGTACCACCTTTCCCTGCGACTGGAAATTTCCCAGACGGCTCTTTTCCTCCTCCATAAACGGCATCAAGTAGGCCACGGCTTTTTTCATGACGCGGGCGCTCTTGACGACCTGCGGCAGAAACATCTTCCCGGCCCCGAACAGATCACCGACGATGTTCATACCCGCCATCAGCGGCCCTTCGATCACGGCAATCGGTCTGTCGTAGCCTCGGCGTGCCTCTTCCGTATCCTGTTCAATGTAGTCCGTAATGCCCTTTACCAATGCGTGCGACAATCGTTCCTGAACCGTGCCCTTCCGCCATTCGTCGTCTTTTACGGCAGTTTTGCCTTTGGCTTTCACGGTATCGGCAAAAGACACCAACCGTTCGGTTGCATCCGGACGCCGATTCAGTAGGACATCTTCGACCAGCTCAAGGAGATCCTTGGGAATTTGCTCATACACGGCCAACTGACCGGCATTGACGATGCCCATGTCCAATCCGGCCTTGACGGCATGATAGAGAAAGGCCGCATGCATCGCTTCACGGACCGTATTGTTCCCGCGGAATGAAAACGAAATATTACTGACTCCCCCGCTGACCTTGGCGCCGGGCAGGTGCCGTTTGATCCAACGTGTGGCCTCGATAAAATTCACCGCATAGTTATTATGTTCCTCGATACCGGTTGCCACCGTGAGGACATTGGGGTCGAAGATAATGTCCTGCGGGGGAAATCCCACGCGCTCGACCAAAATCTTGTATGACCGTTCACAGACTTCGATCTTGCGCTCCAACGTATCCGCCTGCCCATGTTCATCGAACGCCATGACGACGACGGCCGCCCCATAGCGACGGATGAGCATGGCCTGCTCGATGAATTTCTGCTCGCCCTCTTTCAAACTGATGCTGTTGACCACGGCTTTGCCCTGAATATTCCGCAGGCCCGTCTCCAGTACCTCCCATTTGGAGCTGTCCACCATGATCGGCACTTTACTGATATCCGGCTCCGACGCGACAAGGCGGAGAAATTTCTCCATCGCCGCAATGGAATCCAACATCCCTTCGTCCATATTGATGTCGATGACCTGAGCGCCGCCGTCGACTTGTTGCCGAGCCACGGAGAGCGCCGACTCGTAATCGCCGGCCAGGATCAGCTTCGCAAACGCAGGCGACCCCGTCACATTGGTCCGCTCGCCGATGTTCACAAAATTCGCTTCCGGCCGAATCGTCACGGCCTCCAACCCGCTCAACCGTGTATACGGTTCCACAGATGGAATCACGCGCGGCTTCACCCCGCGCACCGTCTCGGCAATCGACTGGATGTGAGGCGGCGTCGTTCCACAACAGCCTCCGACGATGTTCAGCCAACCGTTCTGGGCCCACTCTCTGAGTTGTGGAGCCAGCGAATCCGGTGTTTCAGGGAATCCGGTCGGCAGCAAGGGATTGGGCAGACCGGCGTTGGGATGCGCACTGATATACACCGGCGCAATGCGTGAGAGTTCTTCGATCAACGGCCGCATTTCTTTCGGTCCGAGCGCGCAATTCATCCCCACACTGAGCAACGGCACATGCGAAATCGAATTCCAGAAGGCTTCAACGGTTTGGCCCGTTACGCCCCTGTTACTGCCTGCCTGAATGAATGTGACGGATGCCATGATCGGCACTCGGCGAGCACCGGCGGCAAAGGCCTCCTGGATCGCAAAAAATGCCGCTTTTGCGTTCAAGGTGTCGAAAATGGTTTCGACCATTAAGACATCGACCCCGCCATCGAGCAACCCACGTGTCTGTTCACCGTAGGCCTCCACCAATTCCTGATATGTCGTCCCTCGTGCGGCGGGATTGTTGACGTCGGTTGAGATCGACGAAGTCTTTGTCGTCGGCCCGATTGCGCCCGCCACAAAGCAGCGCCGTCCAGGCTGATCGGCCTGCACTCGTTCAACCGCACGTCTGGCGCATTCCGCTCCGGCTTTCGAAAGCTCATAGCCGAGCGAGTCCATGCCGTAATCGGCCAATGAAATCGACTGGGCATTAAACGTATTGGTCTCAACGATATCGGCGCCGGCCTCCAAATAGAGCCTGTGAATATCCTCAATGATGGCCGGCTGGGTTACATTCAACAAATCATTGAGACCCTTCAGGTCTTTCTTCCATTCCTTGAAACGTTCGCCGCGAAACGCAGACTCATCGAGCGTCCGACGTTGGATCATGGTGCCCATGGCCCCGTCCAAGATCACAATGCGTTCCTGAAGCAACGCCTCGATCTCAGCCTGTACAGTCACACTCTTGGCCAATGTCATATCTCCTCAACAAAGTAGCACGCTATGAAAAAACCCAGTATAGACATAACCCACCACGGGAATCACATCGAATGGTGCCAAGGCTATACGAGTGCAGGATGCTCAAAATGGCCGTCCAGCAAGGCCGCAGCGAGTAAAGAGGCGAGGAGGTACATACCGAGCTTTGCTTGAACCCTCGCTTCGATCAAAAGCGAGCGGATAAGTACCTTGCCTTCGCCTTCCGTACGTTGAGCCTCTGAATGATGCGACCTGCCTCGCAAAGCCGTTTCGGCAAGGCGGGGAACGCCGGCGGCGGACTTTTTCAGCATTCTGTAAGAACGTGCCGCGATCATACTGGAAGCGTCGTAGAGCGGCAAGCCGTCCGCTGCTTTCTTGACACCGATCCGGCCTCGTCGATACCATGACGTCTCAACAACAAGAGGAGCCTATTGTTGCGCCGCCGAACCACCGCGCTTGCTATCGGCACTGCTGTGCTCTCCCTGTTCTTCTCATGGGTATCGCCTTCGAACGTCGTCGCGGAACCCTACTTCGAAGACGGGCTCCTTGGGTTAACACAGAATGAACTGCACGAAAAGCTCGGTCTGCCGCAGGCCGTCCGCGACAGAAAGTCCGCCCTGCGCGTGTTTACCTATTACCCGATTACGGATTGGGCGACCTATTACAGCAAGTTAGTCTCGCCGGAAAACGGCGAAGACGTCTATACCTTTACGCGACACGGCATGGACATCAGATATTCTTTCAGTTACGCGGTTGATCCGAACGATTATCGGGAGGATCGCCGGCTGGTCGTGCGCCTCGTCGACATCGAATTTCCCCGCCCAGTATCTCTGTCCGACCTCCCGTCATTGATTCCGGAATTTCGTCCCTCCGTTGACTCGAACATTCCGGCCTTTCGCTCCAATATCTGGATACTCCTGTTCAAGGGATCGCCCAGAGAGGAAGCCAGATTTATCGTGAAAGAGCACACAAAAGACCAACTGGATTGGACGCTGTGCTACCAGTTATTCTCCCTGGCAGGACTTCCCGAGCAACTGACCGCCACCGTACCGATCGACCGGATCGAAATCAGCGCCCAAAGCTTGCGCCTCGTTTCTCATCGGCAGCAATATACCCATGAACCGACGCTCAATCCCTATTCCTTGGAATTTGAGCGACAATTGTCGGCACCGGATAAGCCCACCAGAGCGATTCCGGTCCCGCAGTATGCGGAGTAAGTGGAGCCCCACGGCCTGCAACCGTGGCCCCTGCGATGGCGGGTGGAACTCCACCGCTTCACCCCATTCTTCGAGAAGGGCACCGATGAGGACCGGCAACCATGGCTTTCCACCAGAACGGGTGAAGTCAGCGATCTCGCTTCTATAGAACATGTGGGGTCTGGCCGATACGTAGCAACGCCTATCCGTCTTCGCTACGGTATCACCACCAGAAGTTCTGCGATGGAGAGATAAGAACGAGCCCTGTACTCATTGACAATCTCGGGGGATCGTCTACATGACTCACGATTACAGGAGAGACAACCATTAACAATATGGGCTAGTGTGGAGCGACCTGTTGGAGTCGTTTGTCGTTGATATTGGCGGCTTCATTGGCTTTCTCCTTCATGACATTTAATGCTCCGCCCTCGCCGGAGTAGATCAACACCGGCGTTGCAATGGCGATGACGATCAATATTCCAAGCGCCAAGAGTCGGACCATCGGACTTTCCTTGGACAGGTACATGACGATCAGCAAGAAGACCGCCGCTCCTCCGGCATAATTGAGCACGGTGGCTTGCTCCTGAGACATCCCGTCTATGTTGACCCCGACGGAACGAAACTTCGAGCCGAAGCTCTTGATCTTTTCTCCGACGGAGCTCTGCCCGGACTTCTGTTCAAACTGCTGAACCGTGCCTCGATGTTTCTCAGGGACTTTCCGCAAGTCATCAGTATAGACCGCATTCCCGCTCTCGTCGGTGTACGAATAGATGGTCGTTGCAGAGGCATCGGTCCACGTTCCCTGCAGCAGCCACGCCGTCATCACGACACACACCGACACCATGCCCACAACAAGCCGGAATCTACCATGGCCGTCCATACGATAACCTCCCTGTAAGTACCTGGCGAGGTTCAGTATAGCGTGTCCCCCGTAATATCATATGAAATATAACAAAATCGACGCGCTTGACTCAGCGCCGGCCCGTTGCTAGCATCTGCGAAACCTTGAGGACTTATGACCAGCGATCCCCACATCACCCATCTCGAATCCTCGTCGGAACACGTCGCCTTTATCAGACGACGCCCGGTCAGAATCATTATTTATGCCGGTCTTGGCCTGTTTGCGATGATGATGGTGGCATGGCCCATACTGACCCAATTCCTTGACCCGGACTTTCAGCAGCATATCGAGCAGCATCGAGTCATGGTCGGCATGACAAAGGAACAGGTACTCAAATCTTGGGGAGGACCTCAATCCATCAATACGTCTTTCACGAAAGAAGGTATCCGGCAGGAAGAATGGATCTTTGAAGATTGGGAAAACGCGGCGACCGTTCGCCACCGCTATCTCTACTTCGAGGAAACCGTTCTGGTCGGAGGGTGGTATGAAGGGACGAAAGAGCGCAACGTCAAAGACTTTCCTGCCGCAAAACCCCACCCGAGGATCGGATCGTAGTACGAACGTCCCAGCGACTACTATTTAAAAACCTGATACCTTGGTGCTCTACCTGCGTGGGACTGCGCACCCGCTCAAAGAGTCAGGCACATGGTTGCACCTGTACACACATCCCGTTACAGGTTGTAGGATCACGGAAAAGATCAGGGGGTTTCGGTGATACGCACACGACGCTCTTGGCCCGGGCCACCAGAAATGGTCAACACGCGCTTCCATTCACGAATCTGGTAGATCCCCCACGCATTCGGTTGCCCCTTGTATGATGCCGTGGGATCAACGCCGCTGGCGCTCAGGAAAATCGGCTCGGTGAATCCTTCGTCCAAGACATAATCGAGAAGGGATTCGGAGGTAAACCCCGGCCCGCTCAGCGTAATCTCCGCCAGCAGATTTAGGATCTCGTCGGGATTTTGAATGGTAATGGGATTCATCTCAGATTCACCGCCGGTTGATGGATTGTACCGATATCACTATAACCAAGGCAAGACACCATGACTACTCGTTTAACAACTTCTCGGTTTCTCGATTCCCTCCTTCGCATCATGGACGGGAAAGACCACTGGGCCTGGAAGCATTTCGCCGAAGGGCGTCTCTCCAAAGCTCAGCTCAAGATTCATTTTCAGCAGGAATATGCCGTATACGTGAGAGATTTTCCCGTCCTGTTATCCCGTATTCACGGGAAAAACCCGCCCGTTTCTGTCCGCCGCATGCTGGCTGAAAATATCTACGAAGAAGATACCGGAGGACTTTCGCTGGGAACGTCACACCCCGAACTCTTCCTTACCATGATGAACGGTCTGGGGTTCACCCAAAAAGATTTCGAGAGAATCCGCTTATTGCCGGCCGGTCGTGCCTACCGTGCCTGGCTTGACAAGGCATCGAACCTCCCCCAGTGGGTCATCGGCGCCGCTGTTTTGACGATTTTTGTCGAGGGTAGTGTGAAGGACCGCGCGGAAACGCGCGAGCCGTCAGCACGGAAGAGTGCGGAGGATATCGAAGCCGTCATCCTGAATCACCCGCTCGTCAGACACCAT
>Ga0224501_10000499_pt1 | contig 31206 bp, 45 predicted proteins | sample SF_Oct11_sed_USG_4_FD_169105 | JGI IMG/M metagenome (GOLD analysis project Ga0224501, IMG submission 169105) | Sediment microbial communities from San Francisco Bay, California, United States - SF_Oct11_sed_USGS_8_1 | ecosystem: Environmental > Aquatic > Marine > Sediment | place: USA... | reverse complement strand
CAAGGTGCCGACGAGTCCGGTGTGGATCACTCGTCGCCGTGCTCGGGGTAGTCTGGACGGCCCGCAGCCACGAGGTGACTGCACAAGATCTATCGCCATGGGAGATTGCGGCGCACACCGTACTCCACCTCGACCTCGATGGCGATGGCGATGCCGACTACCTCCTGCGTTACGGCGAAGAGGACTACTTCGGCAGCTCGGTTCTGGTGGCAGAGGGCCCGACGAACTCCCACACCGACCCGTCACTCAGGGTCGCACTGCGACAGGAGGTCGGACCTTATGTGTCGCTCGTAGGCACAGACCTCGATCGACCCCCGGTACTGCTCGTGGCTCGAAGCGATCCCCGGGCCGCGCCATGTGACGGCCTCATGATTCTCGCGATTCCGGATGATGTGGCCGCCCGGGCAGTGGAAGAGTATGAACGCCTGGCCGGGCCACTGGACTCGCTGAACTTCCAGTACGGTGGAATGCCTCAGGCCGGGATGTTCAATCTCGGTCTCACCAGGGAGGTACGGTTCCTGGGGCTTCGAGACGGCGAACTCAGTGACCTCTCCGGCCAATTTCGAGAGCACTTCGAATGGCGAGCGTCAGTCCTCGCTGAGATAGCGGAGGCGACGGCAAAAGCTGAGGTGCCAGACCGGCTTCATCCGAACGAGCCAACCTACCTCACGGCTGCCCGTTCGGAGTGTGCACGGGGCCTGGTCGAGATGATGGAACGAAGAGCACGGTAGACGGCACCGCCCAACCAGAAAAGGCTGCTGACGCGGGTGGACGAAAAGGTCGCGCGTCGCATCCGCGGATAGCATGTTTCACTGCAGCAGAATTGCGACACGTTGCATGCCCCCGGTTACCCTTCTGGAGGCGACGTTTGTGGGGCCTCGGGATGACCTATGTAACGGGCGATTGAACCGGCGCGGTGGGCGTCTGCCATCTGGCAAGTCAGCACGCACGAGCCGTGATCGGACACGCGAGGCGAGTCCGATCCTACGTGACGGACAGGCGTCGCAGGCCGTAGGAGATACCAACGCGGCGTCCTGCAAGCGTCCCCGTGCCGAGAAGTATGGCGGGCTGGTTGTCCAGCCCCAGAGTCTTGAAGGCCGGGAGGTCTACGACTCCGACGATGACGTCGCGAGCAAGGGTTTTGCCTCCCAACATGATCTCCCCGACCTGCAACGCGGGACCGTGGCGGTCAGGGATGGTGGCCGGAAGCTCAATGCCAAGTGCTCTTGCCCCGAGGGGGTTCATTCCGGTGCGGCCAGAACCAGTGTCGAGGACAGCTGCGATCGCCTGGCCACTGATCGCCAAGTCGACGAGGATATGTGTGCCCTCGGCCAACTCGAAGGGGACTGAAATCGGGCCCTGGCACACGGAGCAGTCATCCGGGGAGTCAGCCGGGGAGTAAAGCGAGAAGGTGTTATTCACGAGGTCCAGCATCAGATCGAAGCGTGACAGAATATCGAACCCGAGGACTCCGAAGAGTGGCATATCCTCACTTTCGACGTGCGTCAGGTCCATCGTGGCCAGTTCGAAGGCTCCCAGCGCCGTCCCTCCAACCGTTAGGGAATCAACGTCGGTGAAGCCCAAGGCGGACCGATCGTGCGCTCCCTGGACGGTTTGCGTGGATGACCTGTGCTCGAGGCCCAGATCGATCAGACGAGCTTGGTTGACGACGGTTCTGCCCGCGCCGGTGTCGAGTGCAAAGGGAACGGGATCGCGACCATCTAGTGCGACATCAACGAGGATGTGACCACGAGGGCTGAGGACAAACGGAGTCTCAGCAATCAGGTCGAGAACGGCCGGTGTACCCTGTGCGCACGCCGGAGCGACGGTGATCAGCACGGTCGTAACAAGACACGCGGTCAGTGAGAAAAGCTCTCGCATATTGGCGATCCAAGAACTCTGGTGAGTCACGTGGGATAGGTCTCCGAGCGGAGATAGAACTGCGATGCCGGCTCGGATCCATTTGGTTGCCTGGTCCGACAAGTGTGAGGGCTCGTCCTGCGGCCATCTAACAGACAATCGCGGGTGACACCGGTTGGCGATGTGGCGCGCGCTTCGCGCGCGCTATATGCATGTACCCGTGCGGCTGACTCGAAAGCCGTATGCTGGCGCAGAACCTCCCTTTCTTCTTGCCTTCAACGAGAGCCATGAGAATGGACTGGACCCTGATCGGCGCGCTCGGAGAGCTACTTGGTGCCGTCGCCGTCGTAGTATCACTCGTCTATCTAAGCCGCCAGGTACACCAAAACACATCGGCGGTGCAAACCGCGAACGCCGTGACGGTCCAAGGGAACTTCCAGCAACTCGCACGGATGTTCTACACGGATCGCGAGATGGGCGACCTCGTACTTCGCGCGATGAGAGGGGACCCGGACATGATGCCTGCCGATCGGATCGCCACATATGCGTATTTCTTCGATTTCATGAAGACCGCGGAACTGGCCTACTATCAGTTTCTCAACGGCGATCTCGATCGCCAGCTCTGGGAGGCCACGTTCGAGTTCTACCACGCGTATTTTACGACTCCGGGATTCAGGGCCTACTGGGCGGAGCGGCGCTCTGCGTTCATTCCGATCTTCCAGGTGGCGATGGACGGCTGGCTGGCGGGAGAAAGCAAGATCAAGCGGCCGGACGTTCTCGTGGGGGCGACGCCAATGGCGGGCGGCGCCAGCTAACGAACAATTGCAGCTGTCACGGAAGTATGTAGTGGCCTGCGCTTCGCGCCGGGTGTGTGCTGATAGCCCCGCGCAACAGAATGGCGAGCCGTTTGACCGAATCCAAGTGAGGCGTAGTGACGGTTGGGAAATGGGCGACTCTGTCCTTGGTGATCGTATCAGCCTGTGCGGATCAGAACTCAGTCCCGAATCCTCCTCCAGTAGGCAGTATTGTCGAAGGTGACACGGTTCGATTGTCCCTTTCGCTGAACATTGCGGAGGCCACATCGGTGATGAACTCCGACCAGTCGTTCGTCGACATCGGATTTCCTTCGGATGTTGCGACGTTGTCTACCGGCCGTGTCGCTATTCTCGACCGCATGAGTCAAGCCGTGGTCCTGCACGACCCCCGTGGTGGCGAGGTCGCGCGCTTTGGAAGGCGCGGAGAAGGGCCGGGAGAGTACTTGGAGCCATATGCGATTGCGTCGGCGGGCGAGTACGTCGCCGTGTGGGACAAGAACGGACGCCTCACGTCGGTTCGCTCCGATGGTTCGATAGCAGGAACTACGGAACTCGTGCATGGCGATATGCCCTCTGTATGGCAGCGGATGCCGACGACCAACTGGGAGGAGCCGTTTCAACTGTCGCGCGAGGATGTCACCCGCCGCATTTCGGGACTCGCGCCTGGCGTGTTCGGAGTGTTGCTCCAAGACCGCGATGAGCGTTTCGACTCAATGTTCGTGGCCGGTGGCGTGCCCGAGCGATTTTCGTACTACGTAGTTGTGGTCGACTCACTAGCGACCCCGGTGGATACACTGATCCAGTTGCCTGGACCCGAGTTGAGGCTAGTGCGCCCACCGGGGCAGGGGATGTATGCCATCGTCCAGGAACGACCGTACGCGCTCCGGCCGATATGGGGAGCTGGTGACGGGTGGTATGCGTGGGGCCACGGCAGTAGGAATGCGGTGTCGGTATTGTTCGACAGCGGGGACTCGCTCGTCATCGAGTGGCCAAGGGATACGCGACCCTTGGCTGCCCCGGACTATCACCATTACATCGATTGGGAGATCGAAGGCTATCGGAGAACGCGGGGGGATCGCCTCGCGAGCCGAGCCAGCGAGATCTCCAGGAAGGACTGGATCGAAGAACTCGATGTGTCAGATGAGCGCCCTCAGATCTCTGGGATGCTGGGGAGCGGCCGATGTCTCGCCCTGGCAGGATTTCGTCCTGAACACGGGCCGCACGGTGAGTCGGAGGTGTGGGTTGTCCTAAATCTAGACAGGCTGACCGAGCCTGAGGTCGTGAGAGTGCAGGCCGGCCCCGGCTTTGTTCGGGACTTTGCGGATGGCCACTTCTTTGTCGTCGCGGTCACGGAGAATGGACTTCGGCAGGTACACCGAGTGCCGAGTGGGTCCGGTGTGTGTTCACCGACCGTGTAGAGGTGAACAGGCAAGGACTCGGTCTAACAATCAATTGCACCTGGCACGGAAGTACGTAGTGGCCAGCGCTTCGCGCCGGGTGTAAGCTGGTCGCCCGCGCAGCTGAATCGGAGGCCGTTAGCCAGCCCTACAATCTGAGGCGGCGAGCGGAGAACCGGCGTCGATGTACGCCGAGGACGGCCGAGGGGCTCACGATCGTCGTCAGCATTCTCCGCGCACTCCTCGCAGATGCGGCCTGGGGCTACCGCGCGGACCGAGCCGTTATGTGTCGTGTGTCAATTTTCGCCATAGTGGAGGAGCGATGACGTCTATACTCGACCATTTCTGGGCTGTGTGTATTGCTGTAACGTGTGCGAATGCGGTTGTATGGTGGCGCCGTGGAGAGGAGTTCCGGCAGCGCGACCCCTCTCTCGAATATGGGTATCGAAGACTTGTCCGTGGCCTTCTGGCGTGGGGGAACCTACCCTGGGTGGTGATGGGCATTGGCATGGCGAGCGGCAACGTCGATTCGCTTTTCAGGTACTTCGATATTCGCGGCGGCGGTCCGTTCGTTCTCGCGTTCTATGCCTCGATGTTCGTGATATGGATCGCGGGATTTGCATGGATATTCTGGGGCGGTGGGGCGATGGCCCTAGTACGTCACCCTGGACTGTCGAATTTTCCGATGGACGACCCCCGGGTGGTGAAGGTGCTTTGGGCCATGTCCGTCATCTCTGGTGTGATCTTCGTAGCGATGGTCACACTCGTTGACATTCGCGAACTAGTGAGGTGACGCGACCGAGCGACACCTGACCAGCAATTGCTGCTGACACGGGATGGCGAAGTGGCGCACGGTACCCGTGCGGTATATGCATGTATCCCGTGAAGCAGAATCGCGAGCCATTCGCTCGCGTCTTGAAACATTCGTGGAGGTAAGTGTGCGAAATCTCTCCGTGGCGTGGGCGGTGGCCCTGGGTGCCAGCGTAGGAGTTCCTCTATCGGGTCAGGCCCATTCGCACGAGCACGCGTCGCCGTATGCCGAGTTCGTGGACCGCGACATCAAGGCACTGTCCAATGAGGAGGTGGAGGGACTCCTCACCGGAGCCGGCCTGGGAATGGCGTTGCCGGGAGAGTTGAACGGATACCCGGGACCACGACACGTACTCGAGATCGCCCCGATGCTTGGCCTTACCGCGGAGCAGGAGGCGCGGATCCGAGAGATCTTCGCGGCGATGCAGGCGAATGCAGCGATACTTGGCGAAGAAGTGGTAGAACTCGAGCGACAGCTCGATCAGGCGTTTGCCCAGAAGACAATCGACGAAGAGGGCCTAGTGTCACTCACGTCGGCAATCGCGGTTGCGAGAGCACGCCTTCGAGCTATCCATCTTTCCGCGCATCTCGGCGTGCGACCCGTCCTGACGGATACCCAGCTTGAGCAGTATGAGCGAATTCGGGGGTATGGATCCGACGGGAGCTGACGAGCAATCGCTGATGACACGGATAGGAGTGGGGCGCGCATGTACCGTGCGCGGTACGGATGAAGCCCGTGCAGCAGAATTGAAAGCCGTTGGGTAGCTCCAGATGAACCTCGGAGAGCTTGGGTATCCTTGATGTGGAAGTCTTGCACGGTGTGCTCGGGAGATCTGGGGCAGAATAGCGATGTGGAACATTTCCCGATCGGTCGGACCCTGGCCTTCGACTCTCATCGTGGGCGACTCTGGGTGGTGTGTGAGCGATGTCGACGGTGGAACCTGAGCCCGTTGGAGGAACGCTGGGAGGCCGTGGAGTCGCTTGAGCGCTTGTGGGAGAAGAGCGCCATGCAGATCCGGGGCGAGTCATTGTCATTGGCTCGGCTCCGATCAGGCCTCCGGCTCATCAGAGTTGGCAAGGCTCCCTCAGAGGTGGAGATGGCCGTGTGGCGGTGGGGGCGCCGAGCAGTAGAGAAGAGCCGGGTGATTCCCGCGCTGGCCGTAGTCGGCACGGCTGGACTAGGTACCGCGATGCTCGCTGTACCGCCGGCGGCAGGAGCACTTGGACTAGTGGTGGTAGGTTACGCGGCCCTGAGCCACGCTTTGGATGGAGGGTTCGGCCTTGCCACGGCGATGGATGAGGCAGGAGATGTGAGATCCCTGCGGCGCCGCGAGGTGCTCCGTGCCGCGATGACGTCGAGCGATGACGAGCTGGGATGGTCGATCCATATCAAGCGTCGACTTCGGCCTTCTACAACACGCCCGTTCCTTTATATCCCCGGGATGCCAAACATAACCGAAGAACATCCTCCAGAATCACATTGGGTTGAATTCACGGGGGATCGGGCAGTAGCCGTTGCGCGCCGGACGTTACCCCTGGCGAATGGTGCCCACGCAAAGGCTGGCGTTATCGCCGACGCGTTGGGATTGATTCAGCACAATGGCGGATCGGATCGATATGTTCGCGAGACCGCTGCGACCAAGGCCAAGTGGGCTCGGCTCCGGGACTATCCACGGGCCCAAAGGCTCGCCTTGGAGGTCGCTTTGTTCCAGGATGAAGAGCGCCGAGCGCTCGACGGCGAATTGAGGGGGCTTGAACTCGCATGGAAAGAGGCCGAAGAAATCGCTGCGATCTCTGACTCTCTGTTCCTTCCAAAAGGGTGGGAGCTCTTTCGGAAGTCCTATGTGCGGTCGAGTTGAGCCTTAGGGACTGGGATGACCAGGAGCCACCCAACAAGCAATTGCTGCTGAAACGGAAGTACGGAGTGACCTGCGCCTCGTGCCGGGTGTAAGCTGATAGCCCCGCGCAGTTGAATAGAAGGTCGTTAGCCAGCGCAGCATACGGCGGTGCCCTGATGGTGGAAAATATCCACAGTCAGGGCACCCACCGTAGCAGCGGAGAGCTATCCGCCAATCACAGCGACCGTGACCTGGCCTTGAATCCTCCCATCCTGGATTATTCCATCAGCAAGACTCTGCTGGTCAATCCAGTTCTCGACGTTCAGGTCGAAAGAGACTCCGACGGTGCCGCCGGCCGAAGATACATCGAACGGCGATACGGAAAGTTCAAGTTCCAGTGGGGTGCTGTTCGCAGCCACTGCAGATGCGCCGGAGCTCAGCACGTTACCGCTCACGGTTCCACCGGCGTCGATGGAAAACGTGACCCCAGAGAAGGTAAGCCGAACACGGTCGTAGCTACCCTGCGGCACGCTTGATACGCCATGAACCGAAGTAGCTGAACTGCTTTGCAGAGCGACGGTGATCCCATTCGGGCTACCGAGGTCGACCCAGGTGCCTCCCGTGGATCGAATCGATACGAAAATGTTGCCGGCTGCGGTACCTGTGAACTCACCGGCACCGGCTGGAGTGTCGTGAATCTCGGCATTCACCGCACCTGTGACGTTGGGATCAAGTGGATCGTCCCCACATCCCACCGCGAAAACCGCCACGCCCGCCAACAATAGAGCCTTCCGAACACTTCGAATGTTCATCTTTCACTCTCTCTTGGTCTTGCCAACACTGAATTACGGAGCATGCCGTGAATTACGGACCATGCCGTGAACCCCAGGATCTACGAAGGTGCGCAAGAGTTGTGCCGCGTTGTCGGGCGAGGGTGACGGACACCGGGCGAAACATGCACCAACCAGGTCAAAGACGATTCTCTTGCGCCAAGGCGAACAGCCCCGGCACAGAATGCCTCATGTGACAGGGTCGAGGATGACGGGCCGGGCCTGTCGCGGATACCAGAACGGGAGGGAGGGATGAGCGAATGGGCGGGGTTGAGGGGCCCACGGGCGCTAGCGATCGAGGCGCTGGTTGTCGTGACCAGTATCCTGGCAGCATTTGCTCTAGACGCATGGTGGGACGAGCGAGGAGCAGAGGCTCGAGAGCAGACGTCGCTGGTCGGAGTGCTTGAGGATCTCCGGTCGAATCAAGAGCAACGCGAGGCACGGATCGAGCTTGAGCAAGACATCTTCGACGAATGTCGCCTTCCTTCTCCAGGCCCTCGAGTCCGGCTCACGTGATCGGCGCGTCTCGTTTTCTGACACTGTCGCTGCTGCGGTGCTGATCTATCCCACATACGATCCATTCATGTCTTCCCTCGATGGCCTCTTCGCATCGGAAGGATTCTCTGGTGTTTCAGACCCGAGGATCCAGAGGCTTCTTTCACGGTGGAGGCAGGAGTATGATGATTCGAGGGAAGATCAGGACCTGATGCTGGGACTCCTGACTCCCTTGGCCGAAGCCCTGACCGACGATCACTCGCAGCTGACGCGGAAGTACGGAGTGGCCTGCACTTCGCGCAAGATGTATGCTCGTAGCCCGCGCAACCGAATGGCGAGCCGTTGGAGTGTACGAAGTCGGGGTAGGCGGCGACGGCCCTGACTCAGATGGAGAAAGAGGTGTGTCGATGATTCAGGGGATCAACTGGCGGCAGGCTTCGGGTGAGGCCCTTCTCATCTTCGCGGGCGTGCTCGTGGCCCTGGCAGGCCAGGCGTGGTGGGAGTACAGAGGGGACCGGGAAGCGGAGCGACTCGAGTTGACCCCCGCATCCGCGGTGCCGTTGGCGGCGTCGGCGTTCTCCTACGCGCGTCTGGACCTGTCCGACGCGACTTTCCGGGAGGCAGTGGCGAGTGGTCGCCTGAACACCATCCAAGATGCTGAAGTGAGGGCGGTGCAATCCAACAAGGAGTTGCTGCTTTCACGGGTTGGAGGGTAGAAACGCTTCACTGGTGCGGAGGCGGGCCGCACCGCAGAATTCGGAGCCGTTCGGTAGTCGCAGAACTGGCGTTGTGTCCACCCCAGGTCAACCAAGGATCGGGCGAAGATGTCGAGCCATCTCAATTGGCGTCTCCTTTTGGGGGAGTTCGTCGTCATCGTTGTTGGCGTCCTGATGGCACTATGGGTGGACCAACTCCGCGAGGCACGTGTCAACGCCGACCTCGAGATGGGGTATCTGAAGTCGCTCGATACTGATCTTGAGGCCGACCTACTAAGGTTCGATTCGGCGGATGCGTGGATGCGCAGGTCAGAGGCAGCCGCTGCCACAGTGCTGGCGCTCTATGAAGGGTCGCCCCCGACGGATAACGCGGCTGATCTGACGATGGCGGTGGAGACCGCAGGTTGGCAGTATGTTCCCTCGATCACCCGAAATACGATCGACGATCTGAGGTCGACCGGGAATCTTCGATTGATCCGGGATCCGGCGCTTCGGCGGGCGATCTCCACCTACTACGCCACCGTGGAGGGAATAAGTATCCCGCTGGCGGATATGCGAAATCGGATGTGGGCACAGTACGACGGCCGTGTCGCGAACGTACTTGGGCCGCGCGAACGCCTGGGTGTACTGCAGCGGCCGGAAAGCTTTGGGCACGGTATCACTTCGGATGCCATCATAGCCGCCGACGCCCCGACCGTAGACGAGTTGATCGCATCGTTGAGGGCATTCCCGGAACTCAAGATTGCGGCCGGCGAGGTCCTCTACCAGACCATCAACAGCCGAGCGGGCGTCGCGGGGATGCGGGCCGCGGCATTGGAACTCAGGGCTGAGCTCGAGCAGTGGATATCTACGGGTCAGTAGTCTGGAGCCAGGTGCCGCTGCTTTCTATCGACCAATCGCTGAGGACACGGGTAGGCGCAGTGGCGCACGGTACCCGTGCGATGTATGCCCTGTAGCCCGTGCAGCAGGATCGCGAGCCGTCAGACAGCCGATAAGGGGGCGGACCCGACCCCATTCGAGTTCCTGTCCGTGGCCCTATCCTTCGTGAGCGGATTGGGGGTCATGTAGCTTCTGGCCTCCCCGTTGTCGGTGGTTCGAGAGCGCAGGGTCTGTCGCCCTGACGGGCTTTCCCTATTGTTGAAAGCCGTTGGACATCCCTGAATCCCAGGTAGTGAAATGGCGGTCAACACGACAACGTGGAATCGGATCCGGTACGGGCTGTCAGCTCCGATCTACGATGTTGTCACAGCTCCGCTTCAGGCAATGGGATTTTCGACTGCCCGACGCCGTGCGTTGGAACTGCTGTCTCCGAGAACGGGATCCCGACTCCTCATCGTTGGCGTGGGGACTGGCCTCGACTTCGAACACCTTCCCGGCGGGGTCGAGGTGGTCGCGACGGACCTTTCGCCTCAGATGGTGGAGCGGGCGGCGAAGCGCGCAGCTGCCTCGGGCGTTGAGGCCCAAGTCAGAGTGATGGATGGTGAAAGGCTCGAGTTTCCCGACTCGTCGTTCGATCACGTGGTTCTTCACCTGATTCTTGCCGTGATTCCGGATCCGTTGGCGTGTGCTCGGGAAGTGAGCCGAGTGTTGAGGCCAGGCGGAACGGTGTCGGTGTTCGACAAGTTCGTAAGCGACAACGAGCGTCCGTCGATGCTTCGCCGTGCGCTCAATATCGTGACGAATGCAGCGTTCTCCGACATCAATCGCAAGCTCGGTCCTATCCTTGACGCGGGAGGCCTGGAGCTAGTGGAAAGAGAGCCAGCCGTGTCTGGACTGTTCACCATAGCTTTGGCGCAAAGGCGCCGGGATCCCCAACAGTCGATGGCAGCTGACGCGGGAGCAGTGGGTGGCCCTCGCTTCGTTCCGGGTGTACGCTCATAGCTCGTGCAGCTGGATTGAATGCCGTTGTGTGGCCTCGGACTCTACCGGCCGCTGGAGCGAACGGCTGTTCCGACAGATATACCGGCTCATGGCGATGGGGGGCGATGAACTGCCCCCGCTGCCCCCTATGACCCTGGTTGGCATCGATAGGGCCCCCGCTTCGGGAGTTCAAGTGGCGGTCACGCGATTCTTCGATCTGCCGTCGACGTCCGTTCATGAGGTTGAGGAGGGCCTGTCGTCTGCATTCGGTACGACATTGACCACTGAGGGTGCATACGCCTTTCCGGAGATCCTCAAGGGCGAGATCATCCCATGGGTGGAGGCCCGGTATCCGGCAGGCTCCGAACGAGCGCCCGGTGGATATTCGTTTGGAGGGCTGTTCGCCACACACGCCCTCCTCACGTCGCCGGAGACGTTCACGCACTACTGGATCGGGAGCCCATCATTCTGGTGGGATGGCGGAGTGAAATCCGAGCGTGAGGAAGCGTATTCAGCCGAATTCGACATGCTGGACGCCCGGGTCTTCATGTCTGCAGGTTGAGACCCAGGTGCTGGACGACGAGTCGCATTCGTCCGGCGCGTTTCTGTCGCTGAGTCGGGACCTGGGTTCGCTGTTCAGACCTAGCAGGACGCTGAAAAAGGGGAGTATACCGCGTTGGGAGCGCCACGGCCCCGACCACGCTTCGCGTGGTGCCCCCTGGGCAGCACGACGTGCCGAGCGAAGCGAGACCGCCGACCGCAGGGAGGCATCCCATAGCCGTAGCTACGTCGAGGAGTGCTAACGACGGAGCACGGCCTGCGGCCGCGGTGCCCGGGGCCGTGCCGCCCCAACCCACATCCACCTAAGATTATGCCAAACATGGTGTTGGGCGCAGGGGTGTTGCGCGACAAGCGCTTCGCGCTTGTTGACCGATGCATCGTCTCTCCTCCTCGCCGTAGCCCTGCTACGACTCGTCGTCGTTCCTTGCCTGAACACACGCAAGACCCGGGTACCCTCTGGGTGGCGCGGTATACTCCCCTTTTTCAGCGACCTGCTAGATAGTCTGAGCAGGGATGCCTGACTCGGAAGGGGCCACATATCAATCAATCGCTGCTGTCACGGAAGTGGGTGGTGGCCTGCGCTTCGCGCCGGGTGGATGCGTATAGCCCGTTCAACAGAACTGCGAGACGCTCGGGGGCATCAAAACAACGGAATGGAAGGGCAGGGCGACAATGCCACAGATAGGGCGACTCAAAGGCATCGTGATCTGTGTCGCCGCTGTAGCGTCGTCATGCGTAGGGGGAAGGGGAGCCTCGGACAGTGAGGCCGAGAGACTCACTGCCCTACGCGCGCTGGAGGCCTCGAACCGGTCACTTCGTCCTCTCGCCGTACGACTGGGCGAAGGCAGTCTCGATGCACGTTCCCTCGCGGAGGCCCTCCAGGTCGACGACACAGCTGGCGGGCACGCCGCTCCGCAGGATTCGGCAGGTCTTTGGTTGCGGCGGGTTGCAGGCTTCAGATCGGATCTCACAACTCCTTTGGAATTCGCCATGCTGGAGCTTCCAGCGGACGGGGGTGGACACCCCCTGGTCCGTCGGGTGCGGGCACATCGTGCAGAAACGTTGAACGCCACCAATGACTCTTCTGAGGCACTACGGACGGATCTCCTCAGATTCCAGACATCACCTACCGGCAAACGTCTCGAGTTGGACGCTGATTCAATTCCGGAAGTACGGGTCACCGTTGATGAACTACGGCAGGATCCAGGGTTGGCTCGAGCGCTCTCCGGTCTGAGTATCCGCTTCCTCCATCTGTCACGTACGCTCGTCGTAGCGACCAAGAGTACGGACGAGTTGCTGGACGAACTCGAGCACAGCAGGTAGGATGCCTTCTATCCGGTCGTCCCTGCCGGCGCGAGAGATCAGAGTGGCCCTCGCGGATGCGCGCAGTCTGACCTGGTTGCCCGTGCAGCTGAATCGAAAGCCGTTGGCTAGGACGTGAGGAGGGTTGGTCAGTATGACGAAATCCGCCGTGGGCATAGCGTGGATTCTGATGTTGGCGATTCCGGCGTGTGGGTGGGGCCAGAACCAAATAGGTATCGCCCTGCCACATGCAGGCGATCTCATCCCCTTGTTCGAGTTCGTCGACGGATCGTGGCGCGGTATCGATCTCCGCAAGGCCGCGGAGCCGTCGATGGAGGACGAAGGTCCAATTCAGTGGTATTCACCCGTCGGCTTCCATGGATACACACCGGTAGAGAGTCGTGCGGAGCGGACAGAGGATGGGCGCATGGTGTATCGCATCGCCCCCACGCCCTGGCCAACGCAGCATCGCGTCATCGTGTTCAGCGATACGCTGTCGACGGCGTACGCCCTCGACCGAGGGATGGGAGGCAACTTGGCGCGCGCGGGGGAGGTTGTTCTCGCCATCGAATCAGTGTTGGGAGACCTGGAGACCGGTTGGATCGAGCAGAATCCGGCCGAGGCTCAGGGATCGGCGATACCGAGGGATGTCGTTCGCCGGAGGAGTCGCCCTGTGTTGATTGAGGAGTTCAGGGTGCTGTCGGACGGCTGGCACTACTTATTTGCATCCCGTAGCTATCCATACGGAGGTGATCATGTCGACCCGGGTTGTTGGACCGACGTTTCAGTGAGCGCGTGGGTCAAGTCGAGTGGTGATGGCCATGCTTATGTGCCTGAGGACCATGTGGAGTTGTCTGTCACCGACTGTGATCGGAAGAGTGGCGTCTATCTTTCCCTCCTTGGTGCGATCAGAACTGGCGGACGAGCCTTTGTCGTGGGAGAGGTGCAGGAGTGGGACACGTCCACTCCTGTGGTACTGGAACTCACGAACGAGGGGCCCGTAATCCGAGCAATGGCGCGCGGAGTCGACCTGCCCTAGCCGACCAGCCGCCGCCACTGACGCCAAAAATCCGGGTGGCGCCCGCGTCCCGAGCGCGGTATGCACCCGGAGCGTGCAGCACGGGTGCGAGCCGTTGGCCTGTGCAAGAACATCGGAATGGGAAGGTGGTGCTGATCGCCAATCGGAATAGGCAGTGTGGAAGAGCAGAAGGAAATCGAGGTGGCTTCCAGGTGGCGGTCAACGCAATCTTCCAGATCGCCTGACTACGGCGCTGCGCCAGGTGCGCGCGGTCCGAGCTGGCCGCCCGCGCAGCTGAATTGAAGGCCGTTGAGTCCATATTGTGGATCTTTCGGAGTAGATGATGACGTTTCGTTCATGGGTTCTGGGTCCGATCCTCGTCGCGGCGGGTCTCCTTTCTTCCAACGGCCCATATCGATCGACCTCCGGGCCTCTGACCTACTCCTTCCAGAACGACTTCTTGATGTGGTTCGTCCAGGGCCAGGATACGCTCGGCGAGCCGATCTCCACGGTGAGCTCGGAGACTCATGGGTTCGCGGAAGCGCAGCCTGGGTTGGCGCTGGCCGTGACCATATCCGGCGACGGTTTTTCCTCGGAGACGAACTACCGGATCGATGAATCCGGACGGGTATGGGCGGTAGATGGGGTGCCGGTCGAAGATGTACCGTCGGCGCGCGTCGACGTGTTGCCGCGAATTCCTCTGGAGGCATCTGCCATGACCACCGACGCTCGATGGACGGACTCGGTGGTGTCGGCGCACTCTCAGGACTTCGGTGAGACGTTCTATCAAGCGGTCCGAAACTACCGGGTATCTGGAGAGAGGGACTTCGCTGGGCGCACCGTGGTTCTCGCTGTGGCCGAGGGCGAGATGCGTCTACGGCAGGGTGGGTGGGAGGACGAGACGAACAGGGTAGCGTGGTGGCAGGAGGTGTCGGGAATAGTCGTCGACTCGCTCTGGTTCGACGTCGCCTCAGGGATTCTCGTCGGGAATGCGACCCACATGATTCTTTCAGGGACCGGGGGGATTCAGATGCCCGGACAATCCATCGACATGCCCAGCGGCTTGCGGTCATCAGTGCGCCGGTTTCTCACCGCGCAGTAGAGATGTCTGAGGTTCGCCGGACAAGCAATTGCTGTTGACGCGGACTCAAGAGAAGGTCGCGTGGTACACGCCCGGATGGCATGTTGGTGCGCAGAGGAATTGCACAACGTTCGAGAGCGCACGATCAGGGGGAACATTGAGCGAAGGTACGAAGTGGAGGGAGAAGCTGGGCGAGGCTGTGGTGATCGTGGCGTCGATTCTCCTGGCGTTCTGGATCGATGCGTGGTGGGTCGGGCGCGAAGAGGCCCGGAACGAACGTGAGTCCCTGGAGTTGGTCAGCCGCGACCTCAACGCGGCGATCGCCCAGCTAACTGACTTCGCAGAGTTCGCCGAGCAGGTCGGCACCGAAGGGCTCGAGGCTATGGAAGCGCTCAGCACGGGCGATGTACAGGAACCCCTCGAGTTGTCCCGGATGATCCAGCGAGCGTCTGATCGGAAGACGGTCGCCTTGCCGACCGCCGCGTATACAGACCTGGTGAGTACCGGTACCCTCAGGCTCGTCCGGAATCGGGATCTCCGTGACGCCATTGTTCGTTTCTACGAGTCAGCCGAGATCGCGCAGCGCATTCTCGAGAAAAACAGTTCTCTGTTTCTCGATGGGCACATCTACAGTTTCTACGCGGACGGTCTGCTCATATGGCGCGTCGATGAGCCGTGGGGCCATCGCGAAGCCCAGGTGGTTGCAACAGAGAAGGCATCTTCACGACTCTCCGAAGATTTCGAATACACCCCAGACTACTTCTGGTCCTTGCCGACCAACTCTCCGGAGTGGCATCGCTTGCGGAGCAGCTTGTCGGTGACGGCCCACACGCTTTTCATGGGCCGGGAGTATGCTCTGGAGGTCATCGAGGATGCGCGTACCTTGGACGCCGAGGTCCGAAGAGAACTGGAAGCCCGTGGAGTTGTGCCGTGACCCTGATCGGTAACAAAGACCGGCCGTCGATGGGTTTCAGTCTGTGGCCCTGGAAGAGGAGCCATCATCGCTGGTGATGGCTCCAGTCTCGGGCGGATACCTTGGTTTCGCGTCTTCGTGGAGGGAGTCGTGATCGTCGGATCGATTCTGCTGGCGTTCGGGCTCCAGGCTTGGTGGGATGCACGTCAGGAGGAAGAACGGACTCAGGGCCACTCGATGCCCAGGGCCAATGACATAGAGGGCGCGCGCGTATACCTCCAGACCAGTATGGAAGGACGGCAACGCCGTACACCGGCGATCCACTCACTTCTGCTTGCGATGAGTACCGCCGAAGCGCCGACTCCAGATAGCGTGACGCAGTGGCTCGGAGTACTGTGGGGAGCCCGGCAAGCTTCCAGGACCATGGCCGCGTTCGACGACCTGCGCGAGTCCGGTATGTTGGCTTGCGGTAGAACCCGACGAACTGCGTCGGGCTCTCGTCGCGAATGGGCGATCGGTATCCGCACTCGCAGAAACCGAAGGGCGGGTGACAACCACTGGGGAGGAAGGGATGCGTTCCTACCTCGTTGGCCACACGGATACGTATGGCGTGCTACGGGCCTCTGGGAGGGAGGGGCTTGATCTCCCCAAGCGCGACGCCGTGTTCGACTCACGCGCACCGGCGCGGGAAGGTAGGTGAAGTGTGCGGCCACGCATTCTATCGATCAATTGCAGCGAACGCAGGAGTACAGGGTGGCGCGCGCGAGTGCGCGCGATCCAGGCCCATGGCCCGCCTAGCTGAAGTGAAAGCCGTCAGGCGGTGCGATGACGGCGCGTCGGCCATTCCGTATTCGCATGTCTGTCCACAGAGGAGGGTGTCATGAAAGCACTGGTGTCGATATTTCCAGTCACGATGCTATTGATCGGGTGTGCGACCGAGAGTCCCGTAATCCCGCCACAGGATGCTGCGATGATCGAAGCGGCATTGGAGGACATCAGGATCGGTTGGGAGCAGGGTGACGGCAGCCCGTTCTACACCCACTTCCTGGACTGGGAAGGCGCCCGCTACTTCGAGGGCGGTGGCGAGAACGTCGGATTGGACGACCTGGTCCAGAATCATGTGGAGCCCGAGGCCGAACTGGGGCTCCGGCTCGGTTTCTCGAATATCCAGAGTCATTTCGAGGGCAGCTTCGCTTGGGCCGTGGTAGATACGGAAATTCAATTGACGACACGGGACGGACGCGACATCCACAACCGTGGTCACGGAACGTACATTTTCCGCTGGGTCGATGGTGCGTGGAAGGTCGTGCACACGCAGTCCGCGAGTTCTCCGGTGCGACGGGTGGACTCGAGTTCACCGTAGAGGGGGAGATGCGAGCGATGCTGCTCTGGGTATGATGCCCACCTGTTGGGATCGGTAGCCGCGGTGGTGCACCGCCCGCCACGCGCTCGCCGCCGACACGGCTTGACGTAGTGGCGCACGATACCCATGCGGTATATGCATGTAGCTCGTGCGGCTGAGTGAGAGGTGATGAGTCACGTGGCGACGGGGCGGGGTCGGGTGGAGGGGAGAGATGTATGTTCGAGCCAGCGGGAAATCGTCAGGCGTCCAAGGGTCTGGAGACGGGAGGGATATGATGGGACGAACAGTGGGTGTAGCCATGTTGGCATTGGTCCTCGCAGCACCGGTAGCGACTGACGGGCAGTCGACCGACGACATCGAAGCCGTGCGACAGGCCGCCACGGACTACTTGGAAGGGTTCTATGAGGGAGATGAGGAAAGGCTACGCCGTGGTGTTCATCCCGACGTGACCAAGTATGGTTTTTTTCTTTCCCCTGGTTCGGACGAGTATACGGGGGCAGCAATGAGCTTCGAGCAGATGCTGGACTTTGCTCGCAGTGTCCGGGAGTCGGGTACTCATCCGCCGCCGTCTGCTCCAAGGGAAGTGAGCGTCGGCGAGGTACTGGATCAGACAGCGACGGCGAAGGTGATCGCCTGGTGGGGTTCTGACTATCTGCATCTCGCCAAATACGAGGGAAGGTGGCAGATCATCCATGTGCTCTGGCAGTCGCCCCCTCGGTAGACGTGTCGGAGCCGAGCGGCGTCGTCACATCATGGTATTGCTTCGGTCACGGGTTGGCGTCGTGGTGCACGCTTCGCGGCCGGTGCATGTATGCAGATCGTTCAGTACCGTCGCGAGCCATTGTGGCGAGACGGCGTGCGATCCATGCTGGGCTTCTAGAAGGCGAGTGACGCTCGACGTCCCATTCCACGCGCGATAGCCAATGAAAGATCGACACTCGGGCCAATCGCGTGTCGGGCGAGATGCCACTCGTCCACAAGACTCCCGATCGTGGCGCCGAGTATCCATCCACCGGCGGACACTCTTTGCGCTGTCCAGCCGACTCTTGCCCAGCCTCCTCTGGAGCGATCTCCTGCCATACTGCACGCGTCGTGGAGAATGACCAGGGTCAGTACGCCTGCGACACCGGCTCCCCAGGCGCCACCACGTTCCGCAGCATTTCCTTGGACCCGACGGGAGTCAATTTGACTACGATTGCGACGCTTGTGCCTCGTACCATTGCCTTCTCCGTTCCACGTGTGATCCGCCGTGCGGGTACCCGGATGGATCGAAGCGGTGGGCGACAATCCTGGATACGCAATGCTAGGTAGATTGGGCGAGGGTGGAGGATGTGAGCAGAAGCGCGTTGCGAGCGCGTGCGCTCCAACCATCAATCGCGGCTCACACGGAAGTAGGTCGTGGCCTGCGCTTCGCGCTCGGCCGAATCTGGTCGCCCCGGTAGTAGAATTGCTTGCCGCGACGGGAAAGTGCGTGAGTGAGCCCACGCCGGCGGAACGTTTCGGTAGGCGATGTGCCGACCACCTCGTGCTCATTGGAGGCGGTCGTGGTCTTCGGGGTGGCGGTTCGGACGGTGGCGGGGGTATCTGAACGGGCTGTCGCTGGGCTCCCGCGGGGCACCGAAGCCCAGGCCGTGTCTCAAGTGAAGAGCCGTGCCGCGTCCTCGCGCCCCTGCTCGAGTCTGTGCTTCCGCTGACCGACGATCTGCCGGAACGGGATCTTCGCCCAGTTCCAGGTGGCAACCGAACTCGGTAGTTCCTGCTAATGTTGCCACCGCGACCGAGAAGACGGCGGCGGCAAGCGGGGTGACGAGCGCTCGAAGCGCGCCGTCCCTTGACGACCAATTGTTACTGACACGGTTTGGCGTAGTGGCGCACGGTGTCCGTGCGGTATATGCATGTACCCCGTGCAGTAGAACGGCGAACCGCTTGGTATGGGGAACGGGATGACGAAACAGATGTGTGGACTATTGTTCGCGCTGGCCTGGGCATGTGCTCCGCCGTCCAAGGCGCCGCTGGATGGTCCGGATGGTCCGGCGCAGGTCATCCTGGATGGGGCCCAACGTGCGATGGGTGTATGGCCTACACCCGATTCTCTTCAGATGCTCGCTGATGCGTTTGTACGCGGGCCATCCAGAGCATTTCGCACCGTGATCTATTCTTCGGCGGATGGCCGCGTCCGTATGTACCAGTCGCACACCGGCTTCCTGGCGGGGGTGGGCCGTTCGGGAGGATGGCTGGTCGACTTCGAGTCTGGTGCGACAGAGAGCCTGGGAGAAAGCAGTGCATTCGTCCGCACCCATGAATTGCACATGCTCGCACTTCTTCCGAGGTCACGTCTCGCAGCTCCCCGATTCTTGGGAACGACCCAGTTGGACTCCCTCCCGGTTCTGGCCGTGGGGTTTTCGGGTGACTCGGTTATCGCCTATTTCAGCGAGGCTGACACGCTCCCGGTGGGACTCCTCGTGACCTGGCCCGATCCTGCGGTCGCTGTGAGCTGGTCGGAATGGACGGAGGTGAATGGAGTTGCGTTGTTTCGCGAGGCCTCGTTTCGCCAGGAGGCCGAGGAGTGGCACTACACGTATGATCGGCTTGAACTGATCCCCCTCCCTGACAGCGTATTCGAGCCTCCGAGAGAGCGGTGAAAGCAAGGTCCCGTATCATGACAGGCAATTGCTGCTGACAGAGATTGGCGTTGTGGCGCACGCTTCGTGCGCGATGTATGAATGTAGTCCGAGCAGACGGATTGAAAGCAGCTGACTCGACCTTGAACGCCCGGATGATCCGGTTCGAGACATTCACATTCCCCCGGCGGATGTGAGGAGTACTTCCACCTCAACGAAGGAACGAGTCTCATGGAACTCAATTCACCCCGGAGTCTCCGGGTTCTGACGATTACCCCGTTGCTCGTCGTGACTTGCTTGGGGTCGGCGATGGGGCAGGAGGGTGGAGCGACGGAGGTGGTCGGGGTGATCGAAGCGTTCCACGCTGCCCTTGCGGCCGGCGACTCAACGGGAGCTCTCGAATATCTCTCTGAGGACGTAACGATTTTGGAGAGCGGGGGAGTCGAGGATAAGGCGCACTACCGAGCAGGCCATCTACACGGGGACATCCGATTCGCTCAGGCAGTACCGCGTGAGCGGGGGGAAATTCATGTCGAGGTGATCGGCGATGTGGCGTGGGCTCATTCGACGAGCGTCACCGAGGGACAATACGGAGACCGCGAAATCAACTCGCAAGGGGCAGAGTTGGTGGTGTTGAGTCGGGAGGCGGGGGTTTGGAAGATTCGAGCCATCCATTGGTCCTCCAGGCAGCGCCGGTAGGGTCCGAACAAGGTGAGCGGAAAGAACGGTCTGGCCGACAAGCGATCGTCGCGGGCACGGATATCCAGACCGACACACGGTACGCGTGCGCCATATCCATGTAGACCGTGCAGCAGGAGTACGAACGGTAGCCGCGCTCGTAGGGACTGTGTTCACATCGACGGGAGGCAAAGACCATGCGTGACCGGGTCACCGGATGCTTGTCCCTATTCGTAGTCGGCCTCGCCGGATGCATGCCGACGCCCGAGGACCCAGTCGCTGCGGATGTGGCACGGATCTACGCCCACCTCACGAATGTCGAGACCTCGCTGCGGGAGCGTGACGTCTCCCACCTGAGCCGCACGCAAAGGTCCAGACGTGCAGAGGTTCTCGATTGGCTCGTAGAGTACCGAGAGACCCGGGTGTATCCCCATAATCATGTCGTCATGGAGCAACGGGTGCCGGTGTTCGTCGACCCACACGGTACGCCGTGCGCGGTCGGGTACCTCATCCTTCGGTCCGGGGAGCAGAGCCTCGTGGAGGAGGTGGTCCGATCCGCGAATCTGGCGAGAGTCCCGGAACTTGCAGGGGATCCGCGGCTCACGAGTTGGTTAGATGCGCATGGGCTGACGTTGGCGGAAGCAACAGAGATCCAGCCTGCCTATGGTGGGTGGGAGCCGCCTCAGGAAGAGCGGGGGATCAATTCCGCATATGTCGCTTCTACGGTAGGGTTCGGGGTTGCGTCAGCCGCCACCATGGCGTACGGGGAGTGGGTGGCAGGAGAGGATGCGAACCTCCCGCTGCTGGGTGCGTTCACCTTGGCTCTCGCCGCAGGTCATGGGTACCTCGCCGCGCTCGGATACACGGTTGATTCCGAGCAACCGCGCTGGGCAGCTGGGACGAACCTGGCGGCGGCGGGGATCGCAACGGTAGTGGGATTGAAGCTCTTCCATCGGGCGGGACTTGAGCGGGGTGCGGCCAGGGGCGTCGCGTTCCTCCCGACGATCACGGCCGAGGGAGAGGGCATGATGGTAGGATTCAGCCTCTTGTTCTGAGGTGGATCGCGGAGCTGTGCCAGCCGACGAGCAAATGCTGACCACACGGGAGTGCGGAGCCGGTCAGTACATCGCGCCGGGCGCGTCCTCGTGGCCCGCGCAGCTGAATCGGATGCCGATAGGTGGCGCCTTTCTTCGCCCACCTTGGTGTGTCACCCTCAGCCGTGGAGCTCACATGCCTCTTCGTCGCTTCCTCCTCGCACTTCTGCTGCTCGGACCAGGAATCCTGCCCGCGGCTCTCGCCGGCCAGGCCACCCCTGACTCCTCCTTGGTTGGGCGTCGGGTCACGACAGGCCGGGTCCTCGCCTTCGCAGGTATCGGCTTTCTGGGAGGCGCCGCCCTCGGCGCGGCCTATGGAGCGGCCGACCACCCGGGCCTCCCACACAAGTGTTGCGACATACCCCCACCACTCGAGTACGTGTTCGAGTTCGCCATCGTTGGCGCTGTCGCCGGCGGTTTGTTCGGGGCGCACACAGCTCCTCGACAGGCTCGAATACAAGTGGCCCCGTACGCCGTCCCACGCGTTGGCGGGAGCCGATATACTCACCGGCGCGTGCCATGGGGAGTAAGGGTGAGCTGGCGCTTCTGACCATGCCGCGGTCCAGCGATCGGTTGCAGCCGACACGGGAGTAGAGGGTGGCCTGCGCTATCCGCCGGGTGTATGCTGGTCGCCCGTGCACTGGAATTGCGAGCCGATAGGACGCACTCCTCCAACGACCATGTCTATGCGAATCGCGATGCTGCTCGCCGTAGTCGGGATCCCCTTGAGCCTGATCCCGCAGGGGTCCACCCCGGATGAGTCCGAGTTGATTCGTCTTCATTCCGAGTTGATCAGGGCGCACGTCGAGGGTCGTGTGGATGTGTGGATGTCTCTCGAGTCGGATCCTTTCGTGTCCGTGAATGGCGGCAGGGTGACGTTTCCGGATGCATCTGAGAGACGAGAGGGCCGTGCGGCCTATCTGGAGACGACGAAGTTCGAAACGTACCGCGATATTCGAGCGCCCATTGCACGCATATCCGATGACGGTACGCTCGGGTGGCTCATCGCCGAGGTAGAGATCGAAGGGACTACCGGGTCGTCTCGCACGCCTTTCCGGGATATCTGGGCTTGGATAGAGCTCTATGAAAAAGTCGATGATGGCTGGCGCCTGGTGGGGAACGCATCAAACCGAAGATGAGCGTGTTTCGGAGTAGCCGAACGGAGTCGGAGTGTGTTCAGTCCATCAGTGGAGGCCCTCACGGGAGTCCGTAGATGCGCGCGCCGCGGCGCGCGCTCAAGGCAGAGAGACCGCGAAGTGGAATTGCACGCCGTCAGGTGGCTTTACGGGAGGTTGTGGGGTGGAAGCAGTATGGCTTTGGTGGAGCACGGGGAAGGATAGCGCGTGGGCGTTGGATACGTTGCGTCGGAGTGCTGGGTACGAGGTTGAGCGAATCATCTCGACGGTCACGCCCGCATTCGATCGTGTGGCGATCCATGGAGTCCGCATGGATATCCTGCGGGCGCAGGGTAGGGCCCTCGGGATTCCCATCGAATACGTCGAACTGCCGTACCCGTGCTCGAATCAGGACTACGAAGAGGCGGTCGCTCCGGTCATTCGGGAGGCTGCATCGGCTGGCGTGAGATACATGGCGTTCGGCGACCTGTTCCTGGAAGATGTCCGGGCGTATCGAGAACGCCTACTCGGAGGGAGCTCTGTGGAAGCACTCTTTCCTCTCTGGGGATCCGATACGAAACGTTTGGCGGTCGAGATGATCGGGAGCGGAATGGAGGCGTACGTGACCTGTCTGGACCCAACCAAGATTGGGCGGGATTTGGCAGGAGCCCGGTACGACCAGGATTTCCTGGAGTCGCTTCCCGATTCGATCGATCCGTGCGGAGAGAACGGCGAGTTTCATACGTGCGTGGTCGCGGGGCCAATGTTCGAGGCTCGCATCGATGTGAGCGTAGGCCAGATCGTGGAACGATCGGGTTTCGTGTACAGTGATCTGGAATTGGTCTAGGGGGTGCCTCCAACGGCCCGCCCGGCAGCGTGCGCTGCTGACATGAATGATCGGAGTGGCGCGCGCGTGCTCAGCGCGGTATCCATCCATCGCGAACGACCGGATCGTGATCGGTATGAGCGCACGCCATGCCTCCCGTTGGGATGGAGCGTGGCGCGGTTGTCTCACGGACAAGGGGAGCCGGATGAGTGGACGTGCCGAGCGGCTGGCGAGGCGAATACTCGAGGGAGCTCCATCTCATACACGTCTGAGATCCTGGATTGTCCCGAGAGTCCACTCCCGTCGCCATATCAAGAAGACCGGGGAGTGAGTCAGTAGCGGTCGTGGGCGTCGTACCCCGAGAGCCCGGATCTGTCGGATCGTGTTTCGTGGCCGCGATGCGGGCCGTGTCATATGGCAAGTGACCGCTGCGGACACGGAGTATGTGAGTGGATGCTGGCCGCTTGTGCGGGGGGCAGCCGTGCGGCAGTATCGCGAGCGGAATTGTCGTTCTCATAGCAATCGCACCGTCCCAGGGTGAGACGCACATGACTGGCACATCTGCACTACGGCGCTACCTGGCGGAGCTCGTGGTCGTCTTCGTGGGCGTAGCGCTTGCCTTCGCGGTCGAGAATCTGCGCGAAGACATGAGCGAGCGAGCGGTCGGTGACCAGTATATGGCCGGTTTCAGCCAGGACCTCGCTGCTGATCGGGAGATGCTGCAGGCTCAGTACGAGGCCCGCCGGACCCAGTTGGAGAACGCAGCGGTGGTACTCGAGTTCTTCGAAGGCCGCGCCATCGATCCGCAGGCCTTCTTCGAGAGGTACTACGTCGCGATGCTGATGCTGAACACACACCCCAATCGGAACACCATGCAGGAGGTATTGAGTTCCGGAAACCTCCGGCTCATCCATGACACCGCCATTCGCACCGGCCTGCTGAGCCTATACGCGACGTACGACAGGATCGCCGCCATCGAAGAACACATGGAGCGCGACTTCGCCTCGTACCTGTACGACCCGACATTCTCCGCGGTGCCCCTGCGATTCGAAGGGCCATGGCCCGACACCCCGGAGAATCGAAAGTACGTGGAGACCCTGCTCGGTGATATCAGAATCGAAAACGGGTTCCGCTTGATTGTCGCGAACCTCGAGATGCGCGATCTCGGATTGTTGGCCGAACTCGAACTCGCCCGCTCCGAGACCGAGCGGATCCTTGAGATGGTGCTCGCGGCGGGAGCCTCCACTTCGCGGTGAGCGGTTTGGCGATCACTCGCAGTTGACACGGAAGTACGTAGTGGTCCGAGATGCGCGCGTGATTCGCACCCGACCCGCGCAGGAGATCGGCGTATCGGGGAGCGTCTATGGGTCGATCACATTGCGCACGGAGAGCAGGCGGGTATGTCCGATGGTGTCTCCGCTCGCCAGGTCCACGTCATAGGTGGTCCAGGGTCGCGTAATGCCATCGGTTTCGCGGAAGTCGTCGAACCGGCTTTCATTCCACCGCTTCTCTGGATCTACATCGGGGTGGTAGGCACGGAAGTCCCTCTTGGCGATCACATGACACGTCGAGTCGTCGATGGTATACCAAACCACGAAGCCGTCCCCGAGGGTCAACTGTACGAGGGAGGTACCCTGAACGCTTGGTTCAGGACTATGCAGCAACTGCAAGGAGTGACCATTGGACACCATGTCGTGAAGGGTCCAAAGGTGACCCGGTTGCTCGAGCCCGTGCCTGAGCGGTGCTGCGCCAGCATCGCTGATCGGCATGGGGGTGGAGTCGCTCCGGGGGAGTTGCCACCCGCCGGAGTCGTCCCAGCCTTCGGAGAAGATCCTCTCTCCGCCGGAGAAGATGTCTATGCGTACGCTTCCCTCTCGTCGCGCCACGTATCGTCCCTTGACGGAGAAGGTGGGTTCGGTGATGTCCAGGTCGTATTCGACACTCCCCAGTCGCCGCAACATGCCACCTCCGATGGCGCTGTCATTGCAGGAGAGGAGCCGGGTGAGGTCGGCGGATTCCGAGTCAGGTATGCGGGTCCGCTCATCCTCGGTGAGGTGACATGCGCAGACGAGCAGGAGTGGTGCGGTCAGTCGCAGCAGGTGCATGATGTCGTTCCACGTGAAAGGGGATCGACACCTAGACACAGAAAGATTCCGAAGGGTTTCACGAGGCGTGTTCCAGCGAGCGAGTGGTGCTGAAACAGGTTGGGGTAGTGGCGCACGGTGCCCGCGCGATATATGCCTGTGGCCCGACCGGAAGAAATCCGATTCGTTGGGCGGCGGAAGGTGATCCGCAGAACTCGACATGGTGGATCGGACCTCAAGGACGATCCACCTCTCCGACTCACATGGCGCGATCGCGGGCGGATGCGCCGCCCGACGACGCCTGCGTGGCGGCTCTGTCGATGCCCTCGACGCGGCACGCGGTAGACCCGAGTGGCGCGCGTGTACCACGCGCGGTTTGCATCTGGGGCGTGCAGTCGGATCGCGAATCATGGGGTGGCGCCAGTCGAGACCCGTGCCCGGACCGCCGGAGAGGGAACGTACCCGCGGAGGCAAGACATGAGTGGACTTCGCATCCTCGTCCCCTGTGTTACTGTCGGACTCCTCCCCGTAAACGCGCAGTCGTCGCGGCGCCCGTGGGCGGCGCGCGCGCAGACCTCGGGTGCTATCATGATGTTCACCCAGATCGAAGGCCGCTGGGCAGCCACGGGCGAGTTCTGGAATGACTCTAAAGGAATGGACCGCGAGCGTATTGATCCTGGGTGCCGCAGCCTGTGGTAGCCCTGATCACGACGAGTCGCAGTCGTTCGATTCGTCGGACGGCCCTTCGATCGTACGAGACGGCGCGGAGCCGATCGAGCCACGCCGCGACGAGACACAGGTTGGCGGGCCGACGTCCGGCAGCACGAGTGCGGAGTCGTCGCGTGGAGCCCTGAGCAGGACGTATGAGGGCGATGGATTCACGCTGAGGGTACCCGTCGACGCTGAATTGGCGACGAGTCGGGAGGCGGTCTGGGATCGCCCGGGAATGGAAATCCGAGGTCCGGTGGTCAGGAGGTCCGACGGATACGAGTCCAACGCATGGCTGTTGCTCGCCACCACCTATGCCAATCCGACGAGGATGTCGGTCGACGCCTGGGTCGACAGCGTTCGTACCGAGTGGAACGTCGGGCCGTTCGATCCGGACAGCCTTGGGTTCCTCTGGCCACCGGACACGGTTCGGTTGGGCGATAACCGGGCCCTGCGCCTCGTCTGGTTCTGCGGTGACTGTGTGCCCTTCGAGTACTTCCTCGCTCGAGAAGACAAGGTCGTGGGACTGTACTACGTCGAAGGGGGCCTCGAAGCGTGGCCCCGCGCGGTCCATTCTGGGATGGTGGAGCGCATAATCCACACGTTCCGATGGCACTGACGAGATGGCGGCCGTCCAAACCACCATTTCTGCGCCTGCCAGGGACCAAAGTGGCCCGCGCGTCCCGGGTGCGATATGCGTCCAGCCGTGCAGTGGAATCGTGAACCGATGAGACGGCCTGTCGAGCAGGGGAGTCATCAATGGAACCACGCCGCAGCCGGCGCACTGCCCTGCTCGGGGGCGTAGCAGTCCTCACATGCCACCGTCTCGAATCGCGGCCCTCCAACGGTCGGCGTTCGAGGATCCGCTGTCAGGTGGGCGAGGGGCTGCCCGACATCCAGCTGCGATTGGCGCGGACGGACGAACAGGTCGCGCGCTTCGTGTCCGGATGGCATGTTGATACGCAACGACGGACCGTTGGGTAGTGGTGGCAGGAGCAGGAGGTAGATGATGAATTGGGATGCCGTGTCGGCGGTTGCGGAGGTGGTGGGCGCGGTGACCGTCGTCGCGTCGCTGCTGTACCTGGCCGCGCAGATCAGGCAGAACACGAGTCAAGCCCGGCTGGCTGCCCAACAGGCGACCATCCACGAACTCGGGAATGCTCTTCGGGCGCAGGCTCAGGATCGTGAATGGGCAGGCTTGTTGTCTCGTGCACTGGAGGGCCTCGACTCGCTGGATCGGGTCGAGCGGGTCCAGTTCCTCAGCCATATCGGCAGCATCTTCCGTCTCTACGAATCAGCGTACCATCATTACCAGGAGGGGGCATTGGACCCCCGATTCTGGCGCGGCTTCGAGCGGGCGATCGCAGACGTAGTCGGCTATCCGGGTGTCCGCGAGGCACTCGCCATGCGACGGCACCACCTCACTGACGATTTCTCCGCGTATCTGGACGACCTGGTCTCGTCGACTACACCCCGGCCGATCTTCGCCGAGCCCGCGGGTGGCGAGTCGAACAGCACCGCCTGACCAGCGATCGCTGCGGAAACGACCGATCAATCAGACGCGTGCGTGACGCACTGGGTAGCCATCCGGCCCGTGCAGCAGAGTCGGGTGCCGATACGTCGGGTGGCGGCACGACGGGAGACCATGTGGAGAGACAGAAGAGAGTATTCGGGGAGTTCGTGCTCATCGTGCTGGGGGTTCTCACGGCCCTGGGCGCGGAAGAGTATATGTCGGGTCGTCGGGACGCCGCGCTGGCCGAAGAGTACCGGACTCGTCTCCACTCGGAACTGACGCAGGACGCGAACGCGTTACAGCGCCGGGCCGAGTTCTTTCAGGTCGTAGCGGGCCACGGCCGTGAGACGCTTCGTTGGCTTGGGAGCGACGAGCCGGGGAAGGAAGAGACGTTGGTTGGTGCCCTCCTCGCCTCCGAGCGCTGGTCCTTCACGCCGCGCGCCTCGGTGTATCTCGATCTACAGAACACCGGGAATCTCGAGCTCATCGGAGACCTCGACCTTCGGGCTGCGTTGAGCCGTTACCACGCGGAGCTGGCGCAGCGACAGGAAGTGTGGGCGTTTCCGGACGACTATCGGCGCCTCGTCCGGGGCATCGTACCCCTGGCCATACAGGACCACGTGAGAGGCGGCTGCGGCGTATCGGACCAGAGTGGCTCGAATGACGCTGTCCGCGGTGAGTGCCCGCTCGGAGTCCTCTCGAAGGAGGAGGTTGCGAAGGCGGCTTCGGCGATTCGTGCCCTGCCGGATCTCGAGAGATCCCTCCGACATCATGTCGCGGAGGTTGAGTCAGGGGCCTTCCTGTATCGCAGCCAACGCACGCTGGCGGAGGATGCTCTGGCGCTGCTCGAGCAGGGTGGATAGAGAGCACGCGGTCGAGGGCCGCCGACCACGAGCCGAGATTCCGCCGTACTACACCGATCCGGGTGGGCGAATCCATGCTCTGGAGAGCGCGTCTCCGGCTCTCCGTGACCTGACTCGACGGCCACTGCCCGGCCGGCTCGTCAGGGAAGCACAGCAGTGCATGTGGGGAGACCGGGACCGGCGCGCCGGCCTGACCACCGACCGGTCGCCGTTCCCAACGGTCACCCGCGCATGAGACGGAGGCACGTGGGCGTCCGCGGTCCCGGCGGCGTGTGGGCGGGTAGCCCGCGCGGCTGGACCGAGTCCCGCCAGGCGGTGGTGGGATTCCGAGAGGCCAGGTCCATGTCCCTTTTGATCCTCGACGTGTCACCCCCGAGTGACACGTCGGACTCGAGGAGGGTGGAAACTCCTTGCGGATGCAGTGGCACGCGGCGTGCCCATGAGGAATAGGGAAGAGCCATGCGTTTCACACTTCAGGAGTCCTCACGATGATATCCCGCTACCTCGTCGTCGTGGCGTCCGTGACGGTCGCCGCGATTCCCACCCAGAGTCATGCACAGTCCGAACGATCGCTCCCGCCCGCCGGATCCTACGGAATCTCCTTCGGCCTTCCCGACGGTGGCGGGTCGAGTTTCGGGATCCGCAAGCTCCTGTCGGAGACGACGAATGGTGGTCTGGACTTCCAGTTCGGACTTCGTCGGCTAGAGTATGGTGGTACGGACCTGAGGGATCCCGAAACGTTGGTGGGATTCGGAGTGGTGCCGAGCGTGCGTCTGTACCGGAGGGAGTTCGGCGACGTCGTCCCGTTTCTCGAGGTCCACGGCGCGGTGGTGTACCAGAAGGGTGCCGTCGATTCCTGGGCTGCCTCGGCGGCCGTGGGAACGGGCTTGGGGGTCGAGTGGTTCCCCGTGCCCGGGATGAGCGTATCCGGGTCCGTCGGAATCGAAGGGACGTACGATCATGTCGACGCCGGTACCGTCACACGGACCGGCTATGGAGTCACGACGAGACGCTCTGAGCTGAGTGTGAACCTGTACTTCTGAGGAAATCCGGGCCCAGCGACGGCTGCCGACGCGGGAGTACGTGAGGGAGTGCTGCGGGCGGCACACATCTGGCCCGGCGGTACAATGGGGAGCTGCTGGATAGCGCTCCGGTGCGGACTTGCTTCCCGGCTATCGAACGGATCGTGGAATGAACGAATAGACAGAATCCGTGGCGAGGGGCAGCAAGTATTTGTCGACGTGCGTCGCGAAATCATCTGTGTAGAGTGAGCGACGGGATTCCCAATAGCTCTTGAAGAAGGGGCTCCGGAATTCGGGGGCGCCGCCCGAGACGACCTCGAGTTCTATGATGCTGAGTTCGACTTGCCGGAACCGGTTCTCTGCGATTCGGAGTATTCCGTTGTAGTACCAGTTGAGGGCGATTTCTTCATCGACCGTCAGCTCGTCCATCCTGCCGGCGGCTGCCTTTGCCCACCCGGAACGGACCTCCGCGGTTCCCATGCTTGCAAGCGTGATGGCGAGGTATTGGTCCGCGATCCCCTGAATTGTGGCGCCCCGGACCGCGTCGGTGTTGGCGCGGATCTCAAATGCGACGAAGACCAGCGATAGAACTACGCCCAGGCCAGTCAGGGTCTCGCGAACCGCAGTGCTCGTCATAAGCGCCTCGATGTCCCGTAGTGACACGCATGGCCGGAAGTCGGCCGACGTTGACACGCAAATTCTACCCCGCGGGGTCGTGATGCGCGATTGTTATGGCGTCCTTCTTGTCGGTCGTGCGAGATGTGTTCCTCTCTCCGACCGCGTGTTGCCGACAACCGATCGTAGCTGACACAGTGGTACATGGGGATCCGCGTTCCGCACCGGGTGCATCCTGGTGGCCATCGCAGAGGACGTGCCAGCCGTTGGGGTGAAGTCAATGAACCATCGAATCCTGTTCCTGCCGGCGGTACTGTTGGGTGTCCTGAATGGGTGGGGATGCTCCGAGCCACCAACGCCGGCGGCTGCCGGGACGGTGGTTGTCGTCCATGGCCTGGGACGTAGCGGCTCGTCCATGGCCATGCTCGGGAGTCGGCTCGAGTCGGCGGGATACCGCGTCGTCCGCGTGGAATATCCGTCGACATCCGAGCCCATCGAGGCACTGGTCGACAGCCTTGCTGCGTCGGTGGCGTCCTGTTGCGGCGAGGCCGCGGGTGACATCCACTTCGTCGCCCACTCCATGGGCGGGATCCTGGTGCGGGCGTACCTGGCGCAAAGGGTCGAGCCGTATTCGGGGCGTGTGGTCATGCTGAGTCCACCAAACCAGGGAAGCGAGATCGTCGACGCGTTTGCGGACTCTCGGCTCCTCCGGGCGATGATCGGTCCCGCAGGGATGCGGCTCGGAACGGACTCGACGGGAATCGGGAGCGAGTTGCCGGCGGTCGACTTCAGCCTCGGGATCATCACCGGAGATCGAAGCGTGAGTCCCGTCGGGTCCTGGTTGATTCCCGGGCCTGACGATGGAAAGGTCGGGGTGGAACGCGCTCGAGTAGCCGGCGCGACCGATTTCATCGTGGTCCCCGCAACGCACACGTTCATCATGAATCGCCGTGACGTGGCGGAACATGTGATCCAGTTCTTGAGTGAGGGAAGGTTCCATTCGGGTGACTCTTCGGAACTCGATGGGAGTGTGCCCTGACCGGCGGTGGTTGCTGACATCGGTTGGTGTTGCCGCGTACGCATCGCGTGTGATATATGCACGTAGCCTGTGCCGCGGAGATGTGAGCCGTCGGATGGCCTCAGGTCGAGGTCGAGTGACCCGATTCAGGGAGGAGCTCCGTATCACGGGTCTGATATGGCCGGGTGGT
>Ga0224501_10000498_pt1 | contig 31214 bp, 29 predicted proteins | sample SF_Oct11_sed_USG_4_FD_169105 | JGI IMG/M metagenome (GOLD analysis project Ga0224501, IMG submission 169105) | Sediment microbial communities from San Francisco Bay, California, United States - SF_Oct11_sed_USGS_8_1 | ecosystem: Environmental > Aquatic > Marine > Sediment | place: USA... | reverse complement strand
CAATAACCTATGTCACGTCAAAGATAACACGAAACAAAACTGCCTTTATCCCGATTGTAGCGGCTACTACTGTACCCCATATTAGCTCTATCAGAGGCAGTGATGGCGAAGAGGTCATTGTCGCCGCATTTAACACCCCAAAGTAAGTCATCACTCTCATAATGAAAACTTAGCAAAGATCTGTTCAGTTGGTTTTATATTTATTTTCATCAAGGCCCCTCTCTACTTTCAGGTTTGACACCCCAACTAAACACTTGATATTTGTTTTTCAACCCTACTTGACAATTTTAGCTTGGATATGAATTCATTGTAAGTCAGTGGCATAGAAGGGCTATTATGTACTTGGTTTTGTAAAGTGTTTGGTTTTGCTAGTGTTGTTTTCAAAGGGTTTCATACTTAAAGCTTAGTATATTTGGTAAAGCCTGTGCCTATAGAATTGAGATAGAGGCGTTGCGCGTTGTTACGACAGTTTTGGATTTAATATTGGATAGCTTCCAATGTATGATTACTTTTCCGTTGTTAGGAAGGGTGTTTTTGGAAGCGCAGTCTGTGCCTTCAGAGTATCTGATATCGAGCAAGTGTTTGCCACAAGCCCCATCCTGGCTGACGCTGGACGCTCTACACTCGATGAGCTACCCGCTCAACAGCCGCCACTCACAAAAGTAAGCATTGAGATCACCCTTCCCCTGTCCACCGCGGGGTAGACTAATGATGACACTAAATCACTGCACCTTTACAAAAACTAAGTCTAACATAAGGCTTTTCTCTTATCTCAGCTGGGCAAATAATGCCCAGCACTGGCTCTCCTAATGGTTGCACTTAGTAGTTTTTATTGTTTGTACTAGGATTGGTCCCAATCATAGCCAGGTGGACTTCTGTTTGCTTAATCAGGACCAGCGGGAGGAGCTGTAGGGGGCTGATCCCTATAAAATACCATATTCCCTGTTACTATGGCTGTGTATAGAGTTTAGGATGATTATATGGTATAAGGCTATAATTTACTCACTATGATGAACATATCTTTGGACCCTAAGTTATGATTTAGGAAAGTTTGGTTACTTTCTATTACAGTGTTCCTCCAATGCCAGCTCCAATCTCCGTGACGAAGAGAAATTACTGAGAGAACATACGCTGCTCAAGAACCCAGTAAAAGCAGTCAACAATAAAGCCCTCTTCCTCGATTCTGGGTAAGAATACACGATACTTATCATTATGCCCTAAAGCAAAGAGAGCCTCATGGAGTCTTACTTCATTGTGTCTAGGAAATATTGATGCATAGCTTACTTGTAGCTATCGGATGACTAATGTTGTTGTGGACTGGCAGGTCGAGGCCCTAGATGGATCCAGGCATGACGTGATTTTTGTTTCCACAGGTAAGTTCCTTCTCAGTGCAGCCCTAGTAAGTGCCTCATTATAAATAAGAGTTAGTCAGTGTACTGCCATGACTTGAGTTTGTTTGCCAAACGGATCAGTTGTCTATCTTATCACTATGTCATGAGTATCAAAGAGGCAAACTTTAGCGTCCTTGTTACAAGACGATAACCAAATGCTTGCGCTCACTACCTGCTCATGTTCACTACCCGCTCACTGTTATAACACACTCCGAGCGTGACCAGGTTTTAATGATATAAGAGTATTAGCCATTCTTTATTCTCCATTTACTATAAATTGTGTTTGTAATCGCCTTTCCACCAACCACTCTTTTCAAAGTAGTCCTTAATAAATCATATTTGTATTCTTCTTTAGAAATAGCCCACAGGCTGTGTTGAATTAGGCTACTCTATGGCTTTCCCATCTCTTATTATGGCTGTTCCCACTGGCTCGGTTCTGATTAGCCACCATTTTTCTCTAGATGATGGTAGACTCCTCACTCTCATTGACTATGGAGAAGGCTACAAGATGATTGAGCAGAGACAAGTGTTCACTGAAGGCACCATGATAGTCGAAATGAAATTGGTCCAAGACAGCTACGGAAAGAAACACATTCTGCTCAACTCGATGTCACAGATAAAGAGAGTCAGCTTGGAAAAGTGTCACCGATACACAAACTGTGACAGCTGCGTGGCGTCTCATGATCCCTACTGTTCATGGGCATTCATCACCAACGAAGGACCTCGCTGCGTGTCAACCAGCCATGGCGCTCAAGACAAGTAAGCTTTATTCTAGTACACAGTGTGTAGTCTCGACTACTCTCCATCAATGACAAGTTAATCTCAAAGAGCTAGGCTCTGATGTGGTTTCCTCTTACCTGTACAGTAGTCCACCTAATCTGCCTGGCTCATACTGATGATTGATGTTTTAGGATTCAGAGTTTACAAAGTGGACAGAGTGATAGATGTCTGATCACTACTACTATAGGTGAGTTTCACATACCAATCCTTGTGATATGTTCTAATGACGTGAAATACCTTGTCTGGATAATGGTTACTACTCTAGCATGAGCATTGACCAGTTTTCCACTGTTGGGAATGCTAAGTGTTAGGAATTATGTGATATAGGTCATAGCTAGCTATAAGTTTTACCTTTGTATTTTCCGTTGTTTAGTTTGGAACATGACGACCCAGGAAATGGCTACAGGCGGTCAGTTCTGATTTGAGTGTGATTTGACCGTGCACTAACCTTGTGATTGGTTCCTTTTATCACCTCATCCACTCCAATCGCTCGGATTTATCTCCCACTATTGTTAATGCTCTTCCTCGGAGATGTGTTGGTTTTGATTCCCAGGGTTTACGGATCAAGTGGAAACCTAACACAGTCACATCCCCGCCCTCAGCATGTATTGCGTGGATCCCTACCCGATAGCGCATGTGTGTGAGTTTACATTCGCTTATATCAGTGATCTATCCTTTTAGATCCAAATGGAGAAGTGACCATTATCGATCTTGTAACAGAGGAACCGGTTGTTGAGAAAGGTAGGCGTTTTACAACCGTATTACACAACCACTGGCTTACTATGTGTTGTAGCGACCAGGGTTTACACTCTTTGAACTACAGCTTGCGAAATCATAGTTTTTGCGTATACAAAGACTGTGGGCAATTAAGTGGTCTTATTTGGTTGATTTGAACCAGTGACACTGGCTATTATAGCGACCAAATGAAGGCAGAAACAAAATAAGTGTCATTGGTTGACGTGTACTGAGGGGCCCCACTGCACCTGCAGTGCTAGTAATAGTAACCATGACTACTTTTACAGGTGATACCGGGGCTTTGGTAGATAAAGAAGCTGATGGGAGCAAACAGAATGTTCTTATAGCCCTTTGTGTTGCTTTGCCAATCGTAATTGGAGGACTGGCATTCGTGCTGGGCTGGTACTTTGGAGCTCGAAGAAACAGAAGTAAAACTCCACACTTGGATGAACTAGCAAAAAATAAGGAGGATACCTTAAAAGCTGACCATGATGTATATCAAGTTCCTTCTAAACAGATAAATGTCAATAAGGGAAATCTCCTATATAACATGAACAATTTGAACAACTCCAAAATGACAAATAGTACGGATGAACTATCAATTGGCGAAACAACTTTACAGCGGCAGAAGAAAGTATATGTATAGAAAGAAGTGCTCATCACCTTTTTACTTAATTCTAGGACCAAATCAAGCAGTGATTCTCAATCAAAGGCTGCTTCCCTTTGCTCAAATTTTACTTATAGGGACAGCGATGTGATCGATTCTGCCTTAACCTACACCATTATGTAAAATGCTATGGCCGAATGCTTTCTTAATGTAACGAAAGCCTCTAGATATTCTGTATTCTGGTCCCATCTTTTCATACACAAATGAACCTATTATAACTGTAGATACTTGTAAATATTGTATAGGATAGAAGATATTTTTCTTCCGTTTCCCTTTTAGCCATCCCAAGGGTGTCCGGTCCGCGAGGTCTTCCATTGAGAAGCATTGTGATCACTACATGGGTCAGAAGAAGTTTGACCCTGGTTGTATTTTGTCTTTTCAGATTTATTTTTCTACTTTTATTATTATTGTTATAATGGGCCAAGCCTAACACCACGAGCATCATCGATTAAATCTACACCAATAAAATGTCCAAATTGAAGTTTCAGTGTTTCTGTTATTTGAGATAAGCTGAGGTGTGCCGCTCAACACGAGTGCATTGCCACACGGCTAGGCTGGATTATCGCCGCATGACTGGTGAGCTCTCATGCCGCTGGCTGGTTCGCCGCCCTATTGTGGCGCGGGTTAAAGGCTTGGCCAGTTCTTGTTGGGACCTATCCAACAACATACCCCCTTGTTGTACTGATCAGTTGATAAACACCGAATCCTGCGAATTATGGTGATAAATAACTAACCGAGACAGACCGAACTGATCTGTCATTTTTGGCTAATATCTCCCGATAGTATACCAGCATAGGGATGTCTGTCACCGTCGTGTCTGCCATTTAGATCCATTGTTGGCTTTCTTGGTCAGATTTATGTCAGAACTTTATCACTGACGTCTATAGAAGAAACCACCGGCCACAATGAGATTTCCTTCGTGTAGCTAGTGTTATTCCTATTGGGTGTGTAAACACCCTTCAGCAAAACTTGCGCGTATAACCTAAGGTAGTAAGTCTCTTATCCAAGCATACCAGAAGTTCATTGCACGGTCAAAACAGTCACTAAACTTCTTAGTAAGCCATGCCAGTGAGTGTCATGACACCCGAGAAGTATTATGAACAACATATGAGAGCATCCAACTGTAAACACCATCTTCAGTTTGATAAATATACCTGTGGATAATGATTGCGACACCTGGCAGGCTGTTCACGGATCATCACCATTGGTGAAGAAACTATGTTACATGTAATATTGTGTTAAACCGGAACCACCAGGTAAACAATTACATGTAGAAGCCGAAGTTTTCTGTATCTTATGCTAAAATGTTATTTTCACCCCCTTATTCTGTACCAGAAAGGTAGTAAAATAGAATATTCAAAGCCTGGGTGAGGTATCAGACCCTCTGTTGGGTTGTAATGGGCTTAGCAAGTGGGTAGATTGAGGGATATAAAAAAACCACTTTGTTTTAGGATCTGTTAAGTATTTTGATGCATGGTGCTAATTTTAGTCATTTGAAAGGTTAACCTGGGGTCACTTATTGTGCATGTATTTCAGCTCTGACTTTATAAACTGATTCATGGTCTACAGGCGTGAGCAATTACGAAAATCGGAGTCTGGAAGGAGTTAGAGTTATGGGGTCGAGACTAGGTCAAATCTCCTTGTCCGCTAAAATGAAGGACACAATTATATCGCCGTCTTATTATAATGCCGGTTGTATATGTGACATGAAGAACACAACAATATCGCTGTCTTGTCACAACAACCGGTCAACCTTGTGCCATAAAGTCCAGTGACATACATGTACAGGGGATGATCATATCATTGGGCATAACGGTCAGTCTATTTGCGAGGGTATGTTGTAAAAGGCAACATTTAATCTTTGGCGCCTTAACGTCATCATATGGTTCTTTTCATTTGGCCTAATCTCACAGATTATGGTAGACTTCAACGATCAAACTGCAGATCTATTCTTAGCTCATCATTAAAACACCACGTACTACATGGCATGGCGCCTTTGTACTGGGAGTACCCTCTATATCGCTTCCTGGTATGTAAGTTAGAGCCCCCCTTATTTGGCATGATTACTGGTTAAAAATATAGCCATCACATATGCATGCTGATCGGATCAATCAAATGAAATTATGTAACTTAGGAAGAAATAATACTGATAATCGGGTGAGTATAAAGAGAAAATTATATCCTGTGGAGTGGTGTGTGACCTCCATCGATCGATATATAGCACCGCAAGAACCCTCAGAACTCTGTAACCGGGAGCCAAAGTCAAGGGCTCGACTCCCCCATGTGAATACCCCCGATTTTCCCTTAGAGTGATCATAGATATAACTCTAGCCTCTCAAGCTAAATGTTTGTCCCTCCCTATTCAGCTAGACGCATGCATCATAACTAAGGAGACACATAACCATATACGGATGGATCAATTGAAATTATTTTGGTGGCTCAGCTTGTCAATTCAAGGCATTAAAGATCAAACGAGCGGTAAGCCTATGATGTTGTTAGGAATTATGGATCATTCGCGCCACGAAAGGCTCAAGCGACTATCCACCATTATTAGGTTAGCGTAATATGGATGGATTTTAGTTCTTCTTACAATGAGCAGTATAATTTCAGCAGGAGAGTACGGGATTGCCGAACAGTGGGTTAATCATGGCCGATTCTTATTGAAATGGATATGGTCTATTAAACCGGGAAGATATTTATGTAATATATTATAACCTTCACACTTCAGCTTGTTATCACACAGCTGGGCTAACCTAGAAATCATAAGATAACAGTTGGGGGCTCCAAGGCATAGACATCAAAGCGGCATAGATCGCATAAATAATTCATCCATTCAAACTGTTTTACATATAGATGCAGACAGTAGCCTAACGCGAGTGTCACAATAAGTTGGCACTAGACATAACTGATCTAGACCGTGATTGTATCAGTTTTGTATTTTTTTTTCAATGGGTAACTCTATGTCACCTGATACTGAGAGAGGATATGACGGTTAGAGCAAACTGTATGCTTCAGTGAGTCGCTCACTCCATCCTATGTTTGGATCAGTCCTACGCACTTGACCTTATGTGATTGATTACTCCTTTTGGCCCCTCTTATATGTCCTGGTAATATCTGATAGGATAACAAAAGCTGCCGATTTTCACTCCATTGCTGACCCGAGAGACTCCGAGGGGGCCTATGATAAACTATCTAGCTGAGTTTGCACAGTCTCCAGCTGATCGAAGAACTGATAGAGTTCATGGTGATTGAATTCAATGTGCATTCTGTCCAGCTCCTACAAAAAAAAACATAATCTGTGCCAGTGGCAGATAAGGACATGAGGTCAAGTGCCCACCTGGCAGAGAACTACTGGAGGCTGGCCAAACTCCATTATGAATAACCAGAACGGCATGCGGTGTCATTCTGTCAAATACTAAACGTGGAGTCAGAGAAAAAACAATAGCATGTCACCCAGGCTATTTAATATCTAACCATATGCGTAGCTGCAATAATTAAAAAAATAAATCAACAAAGCTTGGTTAAACCTGAGCTGCGGTAATTAGCCACTGATTGAATTACACGATAATACTGCGCCTACAGCCCAGCGAGATGTTGAGTTTAAAAACAATCCGCTTGGCGGGAGTAGAGCATGTGTATCTTACGCACAATACAAGCAATAATCTTGGCATATTGCTTTTCATAGGGCAGTGTGATGGGTTAAAAAAATCACAAGAACCAACCAGGCATAAACAATGCCTTTACAGAACAAGAGGTCTAAGTAAGAACAATAAAGGCCTTTTCATCAGGTATATTTTGAAAAATATATTGACCTCAGAAAGTTAATTGTTCCATGCACATGACTGTTAAAATAGGATTGACCCCTGACAGTTTGAATCAAGGCAATAAAAGGTCTATTATTTAGCCGAAAACAAGGGCCTGCAGATTGGTATGGCAACCACAAACCAGTCACTTCATCAATCAGGCTTCCTTAATTGTGACCACTTCCTACTTCCTGTAGATTCTGGGCTGACAGATCTCCTTACATTGCATGGATGCAGAGCCACAGACTACAGTGCTTTTGCGCTTATGAACCATACATGTCCGACAGCCCAGACTGCAGAAGAGGTTTCGTTGATTGTATCACAATAAAACATTGAGTTATCCTGTAATTTCTCCAATTATAATCAGTGATAGGTGGAGATTACGCAGGACAGGCAGCAAAAACTATTCATAAATGAATCTACTACCCAGATACGTCTTCACTCAGCTACTAGGTCCATTTACAGAACTACTGCCAGCATATAGGTGAGGTGAACTGTGTTTAATACCTGCCTGGCATTGCTATCATGACTTATGCCTGTTTTATAATGGCTGTCTTTTCTGTAATCTGGCACTTTTATAGAGATAAAACTCTCTGAAAGGTACGCATTACATCGGCTCACAAATAGACATTTGCGCCGCAAAAAAACTGAGCTACACTCGAAAGACGCATTCCCGTTGTAAACTAATACCCTAATACAAATTTAAATACGGATCATTAGAGCTCATACTCTAATAATCCAACACCTTTAACTGGAGTGGTTGATGTAACTGAACACTACTGACAAGAGGTTGAAAGTCTGTGACCAAAATTGGGTGACTCCGGACTAACAATCTTGCATCAGGTCAACTGAGATAAAGTCGGCATCAGATAGAAAGAGAACAAATTGTATAGTCAAGGATATCTCTCGAGTTGATGACCTATGTAGCTATGCAACCATACAACACCTCTTATCTTAATCAACAACCAAAACACTATGTTTTGCGCTACAGTCCATGTATCAAACTATTATAGATTACAGATTCATAACTATCACACATCGATATTATCTTTTCAGCCAAAATACTGAAGTTCTTTTCATTGTTAAATGCTTTTCTGAACTTTTGAGGCCGCAGTTTTTAGTCAAGAAAATAGCAAATCATGAATTTACCAAATACCTCAACATTTCCCAGACTGGGAAACCCATTATTGGCACCACTATTATACCATGGGAAAACTAGAGACCTGCACAGGACAGTGATGGAAACTAGGCCTGGCAGGCAATCTGGCTGTACTACAACCTATCACCATGGGAACCAAGTCTACTAGCACAGTTTGGTACAAATTCACCATGACAACAGACTGGAGCATTAATTGATGCATTAAATGCTTTTGTATTCTCATTAGTAGAACCTGACAGATCTTTTTTCGTTGATCATTTTTGACACTCGAAATAAATGCAAGTCAGACTGTGCCCGATAAAAGCTATGATCGAGTTTGGACCATTAATCGCATACTTGGGAAAGAGCCGCATGGCTGGAGACAGCATTCATGACCCAAGACACAAGTTCAGCTATTGTACACAATAGTGTCATGGATGCAGCTGGATCAACCAACATAAATAATGGTGATCTGGTTGGTTTGGTGTTAGGGTGCCGATTACGCATAAAGTTATCTATGATAACTTGAAGCAATTACCTGTGATGAACTATTACTAACGCCCAGCTCAAACACTGCACTTGGTGTCTTTTGCTTGGTTTTACTGTTTTGGGCTAGCTCCAAGTTTAGCTGCCAGTTAATGGTCTCCAACTACAAAAGAGAGACATGGTCTGGTGAATTATGGATGACAAAAGGCTTTGATCAAGATAACTCCAAGGGACGATGTGATCACAAAGTCATCGAACATTAGGTTTGGATCGACAAGACTGATTTTGTCTGGAAGTACCGAACGCATGGCACGAAATAACACGAGATTACTTCTGGAATGGACAGGGGGCCCCAATGGTGGGGAAATGACTAGTGTTGCAAGCGCATGCAAAAACACGAGGGGCCAGCAGCTGTGCATAAACTCATCAATCATTACCTAGGCAGTGCAAAAAAGAATTGAAGGGGCAACTCATCATTGGAAGGGATGGGCCATGCATGCGGCTTATCAGATATTACAACTGTTCTGAAAATCATTTGCGCCAGGCACGAGGACTCGGAAGACTCAGCTCGATTAAATCCTGATCAACTGAATACAATCTCTCAGTTATTAGTTGGGTAATAGCGCATATCATTGCAAGCTCATCCATAATCCAGAAGTGCGGGGCATGTCACCTGACAAGTGAGTGTCATTTGGCTGTGACTGCATTCATCATCATCTCCCCGAAATGACAGGAGATCCAAAATCATCTAGACAATATTATGCATGACAATGACCATTATAGTGGCCAGGTATTATACCACAGTAACTAGCTGTACTAGTAGCGTAGTCTGTACCAGGTATCACGGAAGCAAGTCTGCCATGGGACTGGGGACGCCAGTCCCACAATCCCATGAGTTAGGAGTGGCTCCATCGTGATCAACTTAATGCACTTCAGGGACAATCTATTCAGTAACAAGAACAATACAGACAGCCAGTTAAAAAGGATGACAATCGCTATCGCTGATTTTAGGCCAGATAACCCTTACCTAAATAGCCAAATAGAAAAACTAGCCTGGGAAAGCACCAAAAACAAACCCGTGAGGGTTCTAGTCATTGATTCCGTTGTGTAAGGTTAGATGCTCACTGAATGTTAGAATTGTCCGTCATTCGTCGGGTACAGGCGATCAAGTGTGCTTCACTCAGAATGTGACTTGAATAGCCTCAGACTTTGTATGCCGTCTGCGTATTGTTTATGATCAAATCTTATTTCATCTTAAAGGAGGTTGATTTCACTTTTGAACAAACATTGAGTAAAGGATTGATGATAAGTGGTGCTTGGTTTTCAATGTTTACAAGTAAACATAATGTTTTGATAAAAATAAAAGCCTTTGGCCAGGGTTCGTCTAAAACACTGCCAGTTCTCGACTCAAAACAGTTTGCAGTGAGTCATTTCTAAAATTGACTCTGTATAAATGAGTGTGTTGTCCTTATTAGGAGAGAGATGGGTCTTTACACTTATTTAATCTATTGTCTGCTGGCAGTCTCTCCCTCTTGACTTGAGTTCATCACCTCTCAATGACTCACAACATCGTGATAGCTGTGATATTTGTACTACTAAAAGACCAATTCATGTCATCATACATTGGTTACATTGAGGTTTTGACACCTCTTACCAAGTAGACAAAAGACAAAAAGAATTCAAAACTTTATGACAGGATCACAAAATCCTTCAGAGCCCCTCTGAATACCAGATCTAGTGATGTTTTTTATCAATAGAGAGTTTGTGGAGTTGCGTGCCCGCTATGTAACCAGTATTTTAGAGATTCCACCTACTAACGTCTAATGACTCGCTCGGTGAGCCGTTCACTCACTGAGTGAAAACATTGCTCACTTTGGATTGGTATCACTAGTGATTCAGTGCATACTACAGGTGCAAATATATGAATATGTCTGGTATACTTTCATAAGATCAATGAAGGCCTACAAACTGCGGTAGACTTATTCGATTGAACTAGAAATATAAAAACGTATTAGGTATCATCGTACAAAATTTTGCAGAAATTCCGTATGAACATACAGTAACTCATCTGCATTTGCGAGCCAATCCAGGGCCATTTTTCGTTTGCGCATACGGAAACACAACTCCGCAATCTCCCTAATGTCACTAGTTTTTCTCATCAGAGATTATACAAACTGTTACTGGATACCACACAGAAAGGATAGATGAATAGGATAGATGATGGATAGGATGCTAGGTGGAAACATATGTAAGATTTTCCAGTTCCTTAACGCATCACCCCCTGCCCTGATAAAGATGGACAGGGAAGGACCATCAGTAGCTTCCTGGTTGGGTAACGAAATGATAAGACATACGAAAAAATATCATCGGGTTCAGAAATTCTGAGTGGCGAAGATTATACTAAGAAAGCAAACTCATAGCAATGCTTGATTTCATATGACCAGGTTTTGGTCTCAGTGCAGTCTGTCGGGGGACTAAACCCCTCCAACTTCAAGCTATATCCTACGATTACGTCTATTACTGCTGGACTCATGAAAATGGCTATTGCGTAGAAGCAATCAGTGACTCAGCCATGTGTAGGTTCCGATGCTGAGTGTTTAATGGATGCAATAAGATTCCAGAAACCAGGCTGAGTTCAGCTGTTGTGGCTGTGCATTTTTCGAGGAAGTAATGTACACTTTGGTACTGTGTTATTGTTTGTCTCTATACATATTGTATGTGTATTTGATGACTTGTCCCAGAAATTGTTTGAAAGCTTACACCAAAATCTGTTTAGTATATAGTATGCCAGATGGCTCAGGGATAGTAGTGACACAGTGGTCTTCATCATACCTGAACACCACCGAACCATTATTACCATCGTACTGCGGGCAATATCACACGATCAAACTTTACTGATATATCATAACATTCCTTTGGCAATGACTTCAAAAGCCATAGGAACTTTGGCACAAATACAAAAATTTATCGTAATGATTGCGTAGGGTCAGTTGGACAGTCAGTTTTATGACCCATGCAAAACATAAGTGGTCTCTTTTAGAACTGATTGTACAGCTGAGTGTGGCTGAACATCGCAACTGCAAGCTTAGAGCAGCACAAACTGAGGTTCTTTTATGACCTAAAATGATTGATCTTCTGGTCAGCTGGTAATCGCAATGGGAAAACAGAGAGTCTGCTTGTCACAGTCCAATGAAAAAAGGGCGGAATTGCCGGAATACTTTCAATCACATACGTATCCTACTACTAGGTTTACACCTCAAGTGCTCACATAAGGGTGTGAGTAATGACATGTTCTCAGCTTTATGTAGTCATCACACTGTCTGTTTCTGGTACACACCAAACAGTGGCCCACAGCCAATCTTTAGTGAACTAGCCTGATACAGTTACCCAGGTTTTTTGTGTTATCTATCAATCATTGTAGCTGGAGTTTGACCCGGAGGTAAACAGGCCGAAGAGAGATATCTGGTGGATTAAAAACCTTTCTGATAAAGGCAGCTGACACGTGCCTATTTGCACAGCGTAACTGTCTATCCTCTTGCTATGCAACCATCATATTCCTGCAAGCTTATAACGTTGGGAGGGCAGTGACATAAACTCTGCTATCAAACCTGTGCATGCCTTATATGTTAGTGAACCAGCTGTACATCCTGTTACAATATGGAATGGTTTGCTAATGAAACTCTTCCAGCTGATGGGAATTCACCAAAATATTGCGCCAGATACCACCCATTAATCAAAATCATGCCACAGTGACAGTCCACAGGATCTGGATGGTTGAAAGCCTTTGTTTAGAAAGAAGTTGTGTTCTCACGCCCACTTTATACCGAGAAAACAACTCCAAAACCAATCGCATAATGACTATAGGACCATTGAAAACCATCCGGCTGCAGCATATGGCATCAGCTTTTGACCGCAACAGCATCTTCAGTCGATATTTTCACTTGTGCCATGATTTCACAGCAAGCCTCCTTGTTAAATTTGTTATGGCTCAATGGCTCAAATGGGGGATGTAGTTGACGGTCGACATCATGATTGGACTACTTACAACCATTTCTATACCTACTAGCAAAAGCCAGGGCAGGTGTGACCATGGTTACACAGAATCGCAATATCAGAGATGGCCTCATTAAAAAAAATCCAATCACCTACGCACCTATGTCAACAGATCTTACTAGGACAACAGATCTTACTGTGACAAGAAAGTTCTGACCTGGTTGGGGGCTATGGACCTCTTTCTCAGTTCTTCTATAACACTTCGGGCTTCACTTGTCCAGATATCCTGAAAAACCGTAGCGCGCTCTGAATCCACACCGGTCACCAGTAACTGTTCGCCAAATACCTTGGGTTTAGCGCTGTGATATGCAGCCTACAACACACATGTACAGTATCTACATGATATGATATGGAAATGTAGTACATACATAAAGAATGACTAGACTTCAAAGGAAAAATCAGCTTTTCCCATCCATTGGTGTTGGTACAATTGAAAAAAATAATCTTAGCACATTGTATCCGTTTGAGTGCATATTACTTGCTACTTGCTAAAACACTAGTATATGGACAGAAGTTTATATCCAGAAGAGGTTTCACATTAATATTTACCGCAGGTGATCAAATTTACAGAGTATAATCAGTGTACTAACCTGTTGATAAAAAAATGTTATGACCGCTAATACATTCACAAGCTGTTCATTGCTGAGACCTAGGGTTGGGGATAACTTCTCCAACTCTTCCTCACTAAATGGAGCATCATTCTATAAGAATAAACATTAAAACAATCATAGTATTGATTGTGACATCATCACAGCTTTAATCTTGAGGTCTCAATATTTGATGTCATAGGAATGTAACAATCAGATTTAGACCACTGCCTGGTTAAAATGTGCAGTGCTGCTATAGTCTAAATTCACATTTATACAATTACAACTTTACCTTCAAGTGAAGTTTTTGGAGTATCCTTTGGAGAATTTTTGAGAGTTTATTGGGCGGCACTTGGTTGACTAACTGAGCTGCTTCCTTTATGCTGACAAAAGAAATCAAATAACTTTCTCCCTTTGCATTTTAATCAGAATGACAAAATGTTCACAGCGCACCGGTTTGCAATGGTGAAAAATATTAGACTAGAGGATATATCAGACTAGATGGCCATAACAACATGCTGCCATGTCTGTCTAGTACCTTTTCCAGTTACCGGGTAAACTAAACCAGCCCATCAGAAATTTTTGTGAGGAAATTACTAATTAGTGAGTAGCTCAGTTAATCGCCGAGTTGTTGACTGACTGAGTGAGCCAGAAAACATCTGGCAGTCACTCACTCACAGCCACTGACTAGCAAGTAGTCGGTGGGATTTAAGTGTGAGTGTGAGTCACGCATTGAGTAGTGAGTGTGCAATACTACTACTAGTAAGTAACCAACTAATAAATATATTAGTGTAACACTGTAAGTACTAAGAGTAAGTCGTAAGTCAGTGTAATTGACTTGACTAACTCACGCCACTGACTCACCCATTTCCTCACAAAATCCCTGACTAGCTGTCTCTGGAACAAGGAAATTGTCCTGCTTAACCACTGTTTGACTGCTTCAGACATCTGTTACTGAACGTACTGGCATATCTTTAAAAGTTTTCACTAGATATTTGCAAAATAAATAAATTATCATCGGGAGATACGCCTACCTGGAAGTAAGACTGAACAGCGCCATATTTAGTCGGTCCGCAGTCGATGTTTTCTAGGTAACTCATTGGTTGATTCACTTAGCACGGTGGAGGACAACTTTCCACGAGAGAAAATGTCAAATTGCGAAATGACCGAACTCTTCTAGCGGGTTTACACGAGAGCGACGGGGCAGCGGCAAGCGGCACAGAGAGCGGCGCCGGAGGGGTGTTTACATAGACAAAGAGCAAGGGTAATCACCTGCGGCCTTTTGGGCTACAGGTGGCCCTTTTTACCTTTTGAGTAGCCCCTTTTTATTTTGTTCATCTACGCAAATATGACAGCGATTATGACGCGAGTCAAACCATCTTGTGCCATAGATAGACCCATTAATACATGTAGTTATACACGTATACATGTATAAAGATCGTTTTCCATAGGTATAATTTTGCGCACATAGTGATGCAATTCTTGGAGTTGGCTTCCCATAGTTGTAGTAGGCATGCATTATGTAGTCAAATTACATGGCCCTCTTAGGTCGCCCATCTGGAAGTATGGCCCCTAAAAAAAAACAGTTGAGAACCCCTGCTATAGAGCATAGAGGAGAATCAGATTTTGAGTGAAGGCCCTATTCACAGATTATATACGTATCTATGGTCTCTTCATAATGCACGACTCACAATTTGGTGAACCAAATCTCACATGAAACAATCTCCGCACTTGCATACATTAAGTATGTATAATGACCATCTTAGAATGATTTCCAGACATCATGAAGACTGGTTTGATCACAATGATACTAAAAGAGAAACACAAACTATTCCATCTTTGGCTGGCCGACAGCAAAAACCCCAAAAAGCGAGCAGAATATCATTTCTTGCTGTAATAATCATCCAGGAAGCTCCCTCTTGTCAACAGCTGATAAAATACTAGCTAGGGTACTTTGCTTCGACTTACTATCTTGGCTGAGACCACATTACCAGAATCTCACTGTGGCCTTCGCCCACAAAGAGGAACAGTGGATATGGTCTTTACAGCACGTCAGATCCAAGAGAAATGCCGAGAGAAAAATAAATACCTGTATGCAGGTTTCATTGACTTGTCCAAAACATTTGACTCTGTTTACAGACCTGCTTTGTGGTTGGTTCTTCAAAAGTTTGGATGCCCTGAGATCCTGATCACCATGATCAGGCTTCTTCCTGATGGCATGCATGGCGTCAGCAGTTTTGGTGGATGGAGAGATAGGGGAGATGTTTGTAGTCCAGACAGGAGTAAAGCAAGGATGTGTCCTTGCCCCCACTTTGTTTTCTATCATTTTCCCTGCAGAACTTTCACTTGCTCAAGAGAAACTTCAAGAAGCGTACACTTGCTTTGCTGTCTGGACGGAAAAATCTTCAATCTTCGGCGTCCCTCTTGTCTCGCATAGCTCTGTACTTTAGATGCAATATGTTGATGATAGCCATCGTATAGCTCATAGTGGTAGTGATCGCCATTGATGCCTTTGTTCATCATCATCATGATCAGCAGCCATCTCGTCTCTGCAGAATGAAGGCCTCCTCCATGCTCAGCGCGATCTTGTGACACTGCCGCCCAATTTTTCAGTCTGCCAAGATGTTTTGTGATGGCTTCTGCCCAGCGTCTTTTTTTGTCTTCCTCGGTTGCGCTTTCCATGGGGCTTCCACATTGTGAGATCGTGTGCCCAATTGTTAGTCATTCGAGACACGTGTCCGGCCCATTTCCATTTTTGTCTCATGATGATTGTCATCAGCTCAGGGAGCTTGGATCTTTCCTCGACTGTTTTGTTGGGGACATGGTCTTGCCATTTTATGTCTAGCATTTTCCTTTCTATTGCCGTGTGTGACGCTTCGAGTCTTTTTTCCATTTTTTTTTACTAATTATCCATGTTTCGCAGCCATATGTATAGACAGATACAATGCATTGACTAAAAATCTTCCGTTCCAAACTAGAAGGGAACTTTGGATTTAGCAGTTATCTGCCTAATTCCCTGAATCGACTCCAGGCAATCAAGATTCTTAGTTTGATTTCCACCTCTGAGTCTCCATCTAGCGAGAATAATTGACCCGGATAAATATAGCTTTGCACTGATTCCAGTTCCTGTCCTTCAACTTGTATTTTTTATGATTTGGCATAGTCTTCGTATTGAACATGATCTTTGTTTTTGACGTAGTCATTTTCAAGCCTATCTGTTCGCTCATTGAGTGCAGATCCTCCTACATCTGTTGTAGCTCTTTGGGAGTTTTCGCCACTAAAATGATATCATCTTCGAAACGCAAGTTATTTATGGCCTCGTTTCCAATTTTGATTCCATAGCCTTTCGGGTTCCATTTGTCATTTAGTTTGTTGAACACTTGTTGTAGGCAGGATATGAAAAGCTTCGGAGATATTGCATCTCCCCGTCGAACTCCTCGTTTGATTGGGAAGCTAGGGTTCTCCTTCTTGCTCAAGCTGTATTGTAGATGTGGAAGACTCATAGATGTTGCTGAGAAGCTGAATGTATTGTGCTGGTACTATGAAAGCCAGGAAGAGAGCGATATTAAATTCATTTGTTTTTACTCTCAGTTGGTTTAGTGTCTGCAGATGATCCATGGTGCTTCCGCCAGACCTGAACCCTGCTTGATCTCTGGTCTGAGCACTTTCTATCCGGTAGTTGATTTGGTCAGTGAGAATTTTGTGAATAGTTTGTACACATTGGATAGGAGGCTAATGGGTCCGTAATTTCTCACCTCTGTTGGGTCTCCTTTCTTGTAGATAAGGATGACCAGAGCATTCTTCCATGCAGAGGGTATCTGTCTTTGTTTTATGCATTGGGTGAACAGAAGTGCGAGAGGCCTGTCTAGAGTGTTCGCAGCATGAGTTCATTTACAATGCCATCGGGTCCCGGCGTTTTTCTGGTTTTAAGACCCATTACGGCATGTTTGACCTCAGCTTCCGTTACATCCTCAACCGCCTGACTTGTCTCCAGGGTGTTGGGGTTCAATCTCTGTCTTACTGTCATAAAGATTGCGGTAGAACTCTGTAGTTAGGTCGAGTATCTCATTCTTGTTGTTGGCAACACTACCATCTGGCCTTTTCATGGCTATGATGGAGCTAGTCCCATTTGGTAGAAATTTGTTGGCTGATTTGGCGCTATTAGTCTCTTCTATGATCTTCTGCGCTTGTTCGCAGTTAAATTTTTTCACCTCGGCTCTAGTTCTTTTCTTTATCGTTTTGCCTAGTTCAGAATATCTTATTTTTTGGTGTACGGTCCAGTTTGTTGCTGTTTGCAGCATTTGGTTACGTTGCCTGATCAGGTATTTTGTTTGCGCGCTCAGTTTATCTTGGTTGTTTGTGTAGTTTCCATTTTGTTTTGTAGCGGCTTCCTTAGCTGCCTCAGTGATGATTTTCGTTATCTGTGAGTTCAGATCATTCAGTTGTATATTCTCAAGTTCAGTGGATTCCTCGAGGGCAAGGAATCTATTCATGATTGCGAGATTATAGTCATCCCTCTTCTCTTGTTGCAGAGCGGTCAGGTCTACCTTTGGCCTTTTGTTTGATTTTGTTAGCTTGGTTCGGGTGAGTTTTGTGTGGATTTTGAGTTTTGCTCTGACCATTCTGTGATCACTTCCAGTGTGGACATTGTTGATAACTGTAACATCTTGTGTTTTAATGTTTCGTGAGCAGAGAATATAGTCTATTTGAATGAAGGTTTCTCCATTTGGGGAGCGCCACGTTCATTTCGAGTTTGCCTTTTTTTTAAAGAATGTATTTTCGATTCTCATATTGGTTGCCGCCGCAAAGTCCACGAGAGTTTGTCCTCTTTCGTTTCTTGTACCCAGTCCATGAGGGCCGATGCAGAGTTCGCTTCGCGTGGACTTTTCTCCCACTTTTGCAATAAAATCGCCCATTATGACATGAAGTTTGTGATTTTGTTGAATGACATTGTCAGCCAGTTGCTGATAGAAGTCGTCAGTGTCCTCGTCTGAGTAACTTGTTGTTGGTGCGTAGATCTGTGTGAGTGTTAGTGAATATCTCTTGTTGATTTGCAGAATGACTTGGGCCATTCTCTCTGAGATTGCACGGGTTTCTTGTATGTTGCCCGCAAGATTATGTGGATTAAAAACCCTACTCCGTGTTGATTTACATCATCTCTTCCTACTGTAAATAGGATGTGCCCTGACTTAAGGATGGTGCGGTTTTTACCCTTGATACGGGTCTCGCTTAGTCCTATAATATCCCAGTTGAAGTTCTCAACCTGATGTAGAAACTCCTGTGGCCATTCCTCACCGGCTAGGGTTCGAGCGTTGAAAGTGCAGATTATGAGAGCTAAAGATCCTATGCTAGGGGTAACCCAGAGATTCTTCGCACCCTCTGCTGAGCTAACAGCTGCTGGGGACTGAGGGCCATTTCGTTGAGTGTGCCTTTCATGTTCATGCCTACTCCATATTTGGCTTCAGTCTAAATGCCACTAAAACCCAGATCCTCTTTCAACCAGCTCCTGGCCACCATGTTGTGACTAGTCAATTGTTTGCAAATCAACTCCCACTTGAAAACGTAGACCACCTCAATTGCCTGGGAAGTTGTCTGTCCCAGAAAGCGGGCAATGACAATTAGATCTCAAATCGAATCCATGCAGCCTCTGCAGGCCTTTGGTCGCTTGAGGAAAAGAGTCTTTGGCTATAGAGACTTATCCTTCTCCACTAAGTTGCATGTTTGCGACGCTATTGTCATCATCACTCTGCTGTATGGCTCTGAAGCCCGGACATGTTATGCCTATCACCTAAGCAAGAAGCAAAATTGACAAGCATAGAGGCAATGATAATTGGTAACCAGCTCAGCTGGACAAGACACATCGTTAGGATAAACCCTAATGGGCTCCCTACACAGTTGCTCTATGGTGAACTCAGTAGTGGTAGTCAAACCGTGGTGTGCAGCCTAGGCGATTCAAAGACCGGCTCAAATGCAACCTCAAAAAATGCCATATTCCCACGAACGATTGGGAGCAGACATCTCGATCACTGAACCTATCACTGTGGAGAGCTGCGACCAGACGAGGTGTCAATGTTTGCAAAGGCAAATGTAACCAGAATGTGGAGGACAAGCGTGCACGACAACACCAGTTTGGAGACAACTGTTGCCACAATTGCAAACAGTTTCCTAGCTTGCGATATCTGTGGACGACTCTGTGGATCTACAATCAGCCTCTTCAGCCACCCAAGAACTCATCAGTATAACCAGAAGGAAAATCGTACTCAATTGGAGGGATTGCCGCCACATAAAACTGCAAGCTTTGCCAAATTTAAATAAATCAGTTGTAAAGCCTTGAAGGGTTGTTATTTCCTAATATGAGGCACAGGAGATTAAATAATGTACAAACCATAGGACACAACAGTCTGTTATATATGACATTTGAGTTAAATGAGTTAAATGAGTTATTTATTTGCCTACCATCTGGATTGCCTGGATTGCACTAATCGGTTACATGAGACCCTATACATGCTTATAATAATCACAATAGATTGCAACAGCCATGCAGAAACTGGTCAGCAATCCGTGCGTTTCGCTCTGGCACGAACACAGTATGAGGGATCTATAATGCTTCCTGTACAGTTCTGATTTTGCACATCACTATTTGAAGAAATTGCATGGTTGCCGATCTTTGCGTGTCTTTTTACATTATTTATACACAGTCTATTGATCCCAAAAGGGTGAACAACCACATAAATATAATAGTCATAGTGACCAGAATGAACATGATGAATAAAAAATGAAGTTCTTATGATAGTTTGTCAAATAAATAGTCCATAGGGAAGTGATTTTAAGCCTCCCTTGTAATATACTAATGACAGTAACATAGCAGCAGCAGGCATATAATAGTACTGACTGACTTATTACACTTCTTAACACTCAGCAGATCCAACTTTGGCTAACTTATAGGCAAGTGGTACAGATATTTATACAGTTGGCGTGGGTTGCATTCATTTATATAAAAAGATGGCTTGGCATAACCAAAATATGTTCTAAACAAAAATAAAGAGTAATCTTATCACAGGCTCTCTAGTAACGGGAGCTGTCCTCCTCCAACCGGGATCCCACGCCTGCATCCTGAGAATGGAAAACTGTCTCAGGGCTCCAACCACATGAACAAGGGCTCTGACTGGGCTGTCTGAGCCTCTAGCAGATGACTCTTTATTTACAAAACAGAGCCGATCCAGAATGTTGATCAAGTCAGCTGGGTTATCAATACAGTTAATAATAAAAGGCCGCATGATTTGATTGCGGATGATCCATTCTCCCCACTGAGCTGTCCAAGCTGAGATGGAGCGCTACCACTTTCTGTACCTACAAAAATGCAGAGGTCAAGTTTAGGGTTTGTACTTTGCAAAAGATTTTAAGCCAGAACTAGGGCGAACCACACCGTATATACCTCGTTTTGAAGATTTTCACATCTTGATAATGTTTACTGCGCTGATCTTTTGGGTAGTGAATAGCATGTGTGGAGGTTTGTTATGCGTTGGTTAATACTTAATACTGCTGAAAATTTAGTAATATCTGTGGTCACATAATCATATTATAAGAAGTTGTTGTCCCATGTCATTTAGGTCCTTTACCATCTGGTATAGTGGTAACCCAGGACTAGGAGTATTGGTTAGCGCAAGTTTATAAATAAATTAGTAGTGCAAACTTTATAGCTGATTTATAACTGCACTTAAGTCTTTGACCAGTGAATCAATCACAGCCATATGGTACCAGCCAAAGGCAACAGTTTACCATAAGTAAAGAAAGGCTATGCTGTTGACAATAAAAATAAACCCAAAACAACTTGTTGTTCGCTGAAGCTGTAGGCACGAGCGGGTTCATGTTTTTGCAACTGCGCACATGTGCTAGCCACAAGGAACAGGCTGCTGTTGAATACAACTCCAGTCAAGGCAGATGGCAACTTAGGCAAATTATGAGCATACCTCTCTTTTTGTTGTCCTTGTCAACTGTAAAAGAAGAGAAAAAGATCATAAGTTGAGTGAACAAAGTTCTAAGAAAAATTGATGAAGCCTATACATCCATTTCCACTAGGAAGCCACTCTGGTGGAGACGCAGAACCTGGAGAATTTTAATTGATAATTGCTTAGTTATGGTGATTAGGTGCTAATTGATGATTGGTGAATAGGCTCTTTATGATAAAACATGTGTAAAATTATTGCAGCAGGAAGGACATATTGGTTAGGCTCAACCATAAACAGAATCTATGTCAATCATAGACTCGGCGTGAGCCGTTTCAACAGCACCAGAATTTTAACAGTATTTTTGTATTTTGAAAAAGACTATGATTAACGGATAAATGGAAGTGAATAGGACTGGTGGTGTGTTATGGATTAGTAACATACACCACATACCAGTCATTGCCTGTTGAGATGGCTGATCAGTCTTCTTACCATTGAGTATACGCACAGCTACCTCCGCATTCGTATCATCGGTCGTTCGACAGATATAGATTCCAGCATCATCCATCTGTGTTTTCTCAATGCTTAGACTCGAGATTCGCAGTTTACCATAAACCTGATTGGTTATCAGGATATTATTCAGTGAATGGGAGTCAATCTTATTACCATCCTACAAAACAGATTGGATGGAGATTAGAATTGAAATGGAGAAGGACAGAACTGTTGTAGATTATTTGCCAATACCACATTATACTCCAGAGTCTAGACTTCAGAGTCCACTCTGAATCATGTGAAGTGTGGAAGTGTGTGACAAAACCCACAGGAGATCACTGATCGGACTCAGATAAATGATATCATTTCAAAGTGCAACGATATGACATAGTACATACGATGATCATTTTCCATACGTTGTTGCTATCACTATAAGTTGTCAGTGTCTGCAAACAGTAGCAGGATACTATTTTTTTAGTTGGAGGTAACTAAGTGTATTACATTATAGGGGCCAGGTAAGCTCAGTCAGTAAAAGCATTGAATTACAATCTATGCAATGTGAGTTCGCTTCCCGGTGCTTACTGAGTTTTCATTGGTAAGGATCTTTAGTAAACCTCTTTGCTAGCATGATTTTGGGCGATCATACAGTAGATAAGGGGCAAGGTCACCCCAGTGACTTCATGGTTGTTCAGAATCTACCTCGCTCTTTTCGTGAAGAGAAGCCGAATTTCGGCGCGGGTGTTGCGTAAATAAATGGCTTAGGTTGACTGATTTCCAACCTGGAACCCAAGTAAGGTAATGGGAGGCCATCTCAGTACCATCCCATATCACCATGACAATAACAGTTCATGAGAGACCTGCCTTTTGCAGTATACCTCATCAATACATTGTGGATAAAAATTTAATTCCTCTATATTAAGACCGCATGTATTTATTCGTCCTTTTTTTCTGCTACCTGACATTGAAAACTGAACAAAGAAGCACACATCAAGTGCAGGAACGGTATGTCGTAGCAGCCAATGTTTGCAAAGTGATTAGTTGTCAAATCGTGTGTCGGTGACCATATAGACACATGATTAGACACATTGGTATTATTGGCATCCAACAACATATAATATTTATGTTAGTCTTTGATTGACACAGCATGACTCTGAGCATCCAACGTATGTGGTGGAACCTTGATTGTATCCTCGTTGGTTTTCAGGGGGTGATATCCGAATGTGACCTGAAACTAACCTTGAACCACTCGACCTCTGGTGGCATGATGAAGGCAGCGTTGGACTGTAATTTAGTTGATGTGGCGTTACATTGCAGATTCAATGGTTTCCCTTTTTCCACTACTTTAGTCTTAGATTCTCCAAGGGTGACGGCTGCAATAAAGATGGTCAAGGTTATCAGAAAGAAGTAGATTAACGTAATGCTGGATACGAGTTGATGGACCATTCATGCAGATCGGGATCATCATAGTCTACAGACGGCTTTGATTTTCACACTGCATGACTGCATCGGATGTGCAATGATGGCCATTATGAATATATAACGGGTTCATGCAATTAAGGAGTTCAAGACCAGAACTAATTGATCAGCGGAACACAGCACAACAACTTTATGTGCCATCTGCGTTTGTATATATAGGAAGCATGTGTCGAGCGATGGTATGTGTACTCTTGGAAATTTGATTGCGAATCCATGGTTTCCCATGGAAATGTGGTAACAAAGTTAAAGGTTCTGATTGATTAGAACACCTAATTTTCCATTTATTTATAATCTATAGGCTACAGCGCCAGTATTTATTGGTGACAGCAGTCAACTCAAGCATATTTTCGCATGTAGTGAAATAGTTTGATGAAGGATTGAAATAAATGGTTACATGAGCCAATTAACACACCGGTAGGTAGGGAATTTCTTCTTAATGCCATGTTATCTTATTAAGCTTTGGGCTTTTGCGAAAGTCTCATAACGACCACCAAAGCTGTCACACGCGGAGTGTGATTGCCATGACTTTTTATAGACACACATTCTCTACCGAACCCCAATATTCCTATAGACACACATTCTCTACCGAACCCCAATATTCCTATAGACACACATTCTCTACCGAACCCCAATATTCCTATAGACACACATTCTCTACCGAACCCCAATATTCCTATAGCGTATGTATTTAGTAGGTTAGGTTATGATTTGATGCATTTTTTATGTATAGTCATTGACCTATGGCACATCATACACCATTTTCTTCTCCAATGATGTTATCCGAATTATAGTATACATATATACCTTATTTACAGCTCAACATACACACATATCTTTGATGGTAGGTCAGTATACCAATTTTTGCCCTATTGATTGCTTGCCCTAAACTGATCAATATACATCCCACATGCGGTGTCTATCTGGGAAACCGTGCGTCAAATCACATTTTGAAAATGCTCAATCAGGTACTGAAATGTCCGTTTTGCCTAAAGCTGAAAGACCACGCGCGTCACATAGTGATTGGCAGATATTGCCGACTATTTCAATACTTATAAATGAGGTTTGACTAAAGCTTCATTGTCGAGTTGTCTAGAGTGAGTTAATATCCGTGTAACACATATTTTTCTCAAATCAAATTACCAATATTCCGGGTATAATGACCTAAACTCAAGTCAACAGACAGTATAATGATCTAGCATTCTTAATATGAAAATATATATACAGTTCATTCACTTTGGACAGGCCTAGAACACTTATCTATAAAAGCACTGAGTAAGTTCACCAGTATTATTCCATTACCCCCAGTATCTATACAGGAAGGAGAAAACGGTGTCAGTGCCAGAGCGCATGTAGAGGGGTGGCTGATCAATGGGGTTTAACTCAAGTACTCTCAGATGAATTCATTTACGTCTAACTATCTTGGAATAGGGCTGTCACTGGTGCTTAACATGTGCATGGTTACTTCACTGATAATTTCCGTAGACTCAAAGATGGCTGACGTTCGGAAGTGCCCTGCCATGCCTATATCCAAAAATGAGCTGAACCCAGCAATCATATAGTTGTAGCTTGTTTCGATTTAGTTTGTTATGAGAGGCGGCAAGACCAACCGCAAAATATCAGTCAGGGAATTAGTTAAACGAGATCAAAATGTGTTCCAGGCAACAAACGATTGTGTAGGTTATCAAATTCGTGCTCTAAGTCATTAGCCAATAAGATACAACTAATCTTATGTGAGTTCTTCGAGCTCTCACCCTGTTTCAAAATTCTCCTCATGCCACGCCAAATTTTACTTGGCTGGCTAATTGATGGGTTTGATGAAAGAAAATTAGCAAAGACACAAGAAAGCACCTGCTTACTACTGTCAAAGGTAAACAGATAAGCACATCCTCTTTTCTTTATCAATAAATGCATTCAGTGGAGTCTAAATCATATAGATTTTGTCATTGATCATGAGAGCACAAATAGATCTAATGACAGTTACACAGAAACAATGGTGAAACCTGTTCTTATTATTCATCACTCTGAATTTTGAGCGGAGCGCATGGTTTTAGGCTGGTGGCAGTGTATTATGTATGCATGAGATGGGCAATGCATAGCTATGGATGAATTGGCTATAGATCTATTCAGAAATAAAGTGTAATGCATCAGTTGTCGGTGGCAGTGACTGTCTCTAGAAACTGTTGGAATAAAAAAGCTCTATAGAATAAAGCTGTATAGTGTAACTGTGTGGGTGCCCTACAAGCCGACGCATATGTGCATTACGAAGCGCTGAATTGCTTTACCCAAGCATCCATGGAACTCTTAGAGAAGCATGCAAAGAAACTCGTGAGCGTGAGAAATTATCTAAATAGTCAGCACAATAAATATCATGCTTACCTGGGGTAGACTGGGGTGGACGATCTAAAAATCACAAAACCAGAAATCAAAAATACCGGAGATGGTGCAAGGCCAGGCTACACACTAAAGCAACAGTGGGTGAAAAGTTCCTTGCATCATGAAATACAACTGTCAGCCATGCAAAGCCAAGCTAATTGCATAGGGATAACTGATAACCCTGAGGTGTGTGCAAACAGAAACATGGGTATTCACACCTAGGTATTGAAAATGTATTGACGATTTGTCCGAAAAATAAAGGAGATAATTTTGTTTGTTTGTTTTGCGCCTTTCTCATCTACTGATTCCTACAATACTGAGCACCGCAACTACACTTCAGTAGCTAAAACTAAAGGGTGGACACAGATCGCGTCTAAGATGATATCACACAACCGGTAAAAAAGAATCACGTATTAAGTGCATTATTGACTTTTCATGAATCAGAGTAGCTGGTGAAAAGCGCCTACTTTTGATTTGAAGTGTCACAATGTTTCGAGTTTCGCTCAGCGTTGAGTTCTGAAGAGCTTATTCGATATCTTTTGAGAGACTCAAGAGCTTACAACACTTGGGCAAGGGTTTATACCCATCAGATTTTTTCTTAGATAAGGGTCACGTTCAAGCTTGGTATGACTTTGAGATGGATGACCAAGAAGTACTTGATATTATTGACAATCCAGCACGGAGGTATTACTGATCATGAAAGGGGATTAGACGTGGATATAGTTAAAGCTTTGACTTTGTTAGACCCAAGTCTGTGAATGGAAGTTAGGCTGCATTCCGGAAATAGTCAGTTTGCAGATGGATGAGTTCGCTAAAGGGTGTCAAGTCCAGCTGAAGATTCACAAAGTTTTGTTACATTTTTCTTTTGTGTAAATAATCAGCGATAATAATGTGTGCAATCATCCCCTAACTAGACCTCGTCTTTTGGTAGTTATGATGAAAGCAAGCAGAACACCCACTGGCCAAGCCAACGCAGAAAACCTCAGGCTTGACATAACGCACAATATGTGATATATAGTCTTTCGAGTCGCTTCCACAGAATAAGTCTCACCTTTAACTGTGAGATGTATTTCTCGTACCAGAACCATAGTGTTAGTGGTAACCCTGCATTGATAGATGCCAGTATCAGCCATTTCTGCCATAGGGATTAGCAGATTCCATTCAGAGCTTTCATCGTGTTCCACTCTCATTCTCCCATCAGATAAAAAGCTAAACGTGGAGACGGTTAGGGGATAATCCTCTCCTTTACGCTGCCATGTTATCTGTAATACAAATATAATGAATAATAAATAAATAAAGATAATATTCAAGATAGCAATCATATAAAATAACAGCATAAGGCGTAATGCGAGGAATTTGAAACAAAACGAGGCCTGGTAGCCGAAATATCAGATCATATATTTTTTAAGGAAGGTTCAGGATTTGCCCCATAGAGTCTATACTCTATGTGTGGGCTTCTTCTATTTAACATCACCATCTGAATCAATATGAAAGAAAACACAATGTGGTGCACAAACGTGGAATTAAATCCCACGCAGTCGCCTGGTGTGAAGCCGAATGCCCTACCCTTTAAGCCACTACTTTCCCCCTATAACTAGATACATGTAAGATGGAGAATTAGAAATGGTTGATAAAACTTCAAACGGGAGCCTGGCCTCCTATCCAGTATTGTTTAGACCATGTGCGGACGCTACCGAAGCTATGGAATTCAGGTATTGATAATCTCTTTTGTTCTATAATTAATTGAGAACCAGCGAATAAGAAGCTCAGGTTTTTTAGCAGTTGGTATGACATTGATTTTTGTGGAGGTTGTAAAAAGAATGACCCCGGGGCCTGGATGATATCAACAAATAACCTACGGGCAAGTGGGCAATAGTGAAACTGCGTGCGATAATTTGTATCGGCGGAATTTTTCAGACGATACATGTGGACCGACTAATGCATGCATGAGGGCCTAATTGATTGAAATCTTCAATTGGATAATGTTACGTTCTGATCTGATGACCAACTGTGTATTCCTGTCATTGCTGGCATGTGAACGATTCACTAAGTCAAGACTAATTTGTGTAGAAATCAGCAGTAGTTTTCATTCAACAAACTGAAGTAAATTATACGGCAGCCAAATCAACCAAGAGGAATTCTTTATAAAATTTATATCAAAGGAGATTAAGTACGGCTTGATTCATGCAGAAATTCTATTTTCAGTTTAACCAAAAGCTTAAATGGCTAATCATGGCTTGATACATAGTCTTGTTAATAAAAGAATGGATGTGAAAGAGAATGTGGGGATAATGTGTTGGAGAGCTAAATGAGACTCAATATTTTGACTGTATTGGAAGATGGAGTACCTCTCTACCACCCTCAATCCTAAGCTAATACGGGTGCCACTACCAAATATTCTACCATTGTATTTAGGCTGCATATGCCATGCATTAAGCTGGCATATACATATATAGCTTCCCAATATCCATTTGGCCTTGTTATTTTAGAAAAGCAGATTACTAGGATTCACCAGGTTGTTATGAAAGTCTCATCAAGCAATAAATATATTTCTGAAGATGGGTTTTCAGTGATCAGGTCTACAACGATTTTTGCGTGTTTTATTTTAACCAGCTCAGCAGACAGTCTTACTTGTAAACGGCTAGAAAGGCTGCAAGAACAGAACCCCCTTCTCTGATGAGTGAATGATATTACAGGAGTAGCTGATGCTCCTAAAACCACCCTACCTCAGGTTCCATACTTTTTGTTCTCGTATATGACGCTTTTATTGTTATTGTTGGGGTAGATACTTTTTAGTTATGGCTTAGAATGGAACAGTATCAACGCCCCATATCATCATGAGGCTTGTTTTGGTTTAAACTAGGATTAAAGTGAAAAGTTCATATACTCACAGCGAGAGCTTGCTATGATTTCGAGCCTAAGCTATCAAGGTTGTAAGCCCGGCGCTCTACCACGGAGTTATCCCACTATCTCAATGTTCCATGCGCAGCTTTTGCTGAGTGAATACGTGCTAAAGAGCTTGCAGACATTATCGACATTCATGGAGCACAGCAGCAGTCAATGAACGAGGGAACGCTTTACTTTTCTAATGCTTCCAGTCTTAAACATACAGTCTAACGAATCATTTGAGAGGGATAAGCCCTTAGGGCCAGAATTATCTAGAGACAGGTGGACTGAATAGATGCATTGAGTGCCAGTAGCTCAGTACAGGTATCCTACGGTCCTCAGGGTGCTGACTAGCCTTGGAAAAGGATTCACATACGTAGGTTTTATACCCGCCCTGATATAGGTGGGCTTTATATACCGAGTTTAATCGATAAAGTCGATGTTTGAAAGCTGGTAATTTCAGAAATGTCTAGATGGGACTATCTTCAATGCAGTGAAACATTGGCGGTTGAAAAGTGACCTCAATTTAAATAAACTTTAAATTCATGCAGGTCTCTAGTGATTTCTACGTTTCATCTAAATGACAATTCATTTCTATTTGAGAGAAATATATAGGGCTTACATATATTTTTTGTAATCTTTCCTTACCTTTTTGCCTTGAAGATTGTAGACTGAACACAAGAGTCTTGCCGTGTCTCCTTGGTAGACGGACACATTTGTAGGTGTATTCCTATCAAAGTTAGGCAAACTCAACAAATCCTCAGCTATAAACAAAGACACGCTGCTATTATCTGAGCTCCAAAGCAACGTATGAAAACAATGTACAACATGTGCAGCACATATGATACGATAGAGAAAAATTACATGTATATATACAGACCTGTGAGAATCGTCACATGCCATATGATAATAGATAATGTTAGTTTCATGTTGATATATTATAGCCTCCTTGCACAGCTGCGGCCAGATATTAGTATGAGGTATACAGCAGAGTACAATATTGATAATGGGCCGCCCCATTAACCAATCAGGATACGTTATGCCTTCTCATTTCAGCCCGGTATTGTACCAATGAATTCTTACAAGCCTATTATACTGCCGAATAATGGAAATCTCCTTTGAAATAGGTAAGCCGACTACGAGAGAAGTCGGATACACAATGGTGATTAGCAAAGACTTGTTTGTAAGATTTGCATAATCATTATGAATAGCGTAGAGCCGTAACATTTTTAGGGATTTTTTAGCATTTCCTTGATAATTACTGAAACCGTACTATCAAGGGATATCTGTGCATATTGATGGGAATTTACCATCAGAGAATAATTTATAGTTGTTAAGGCAGACTTATCCATCACCAGCCACACTTCCACCAGTAGCATTTCATCACTTGTTAATAATCTTCCTATTTCTATTCCAATTTCAATAACTGATTCACTAATTATCGCTCGTCAGTGGTTCTTACATTAATGCAAGCAGAACCTATATCCTAACTGATCAGAAAATATTGTGACCAACGTAGCAGCGGAGGCCTTTTGAAACTTCAGGCAAATAAATCTTTTTCATCTCTCAATAAAATGTTATTAGTTATCTAATCCATGATTCAGAGAGATATCTCAGGCTTTATAGAGTTTAACATCGAAACTTATTCAGAAAGTTAATTAAGAATACCCGTCATAGCATGAACAATATGAACCAGCTGAACCAGACCAGCCTTATTTATCTGCGTAATAGTGTCATGAAATGATAACTCCCATTACAACATGCTTAGAAAATTTGTTTTGAGTCGGTGAATTGCGCTCACAAAGTCTTGATACCTTAAGTCCATTTTAGTGTAATCTAATGTTATTAGTATGTAGGAATGAGCCACAGTTGTCCTTCCGTCACAGCATGTTTAGGTACAATGATGACAGAAGACATGCCCATAGGATCCCATATTCTGCTAGTATAGTAAGGACAGCCTGACAGGCTCATGCATAGCGACCCTTCACCAGTTGGACGTTGTGCCAATCAAGCATGAATCAGTAACCCAGCAAACTCTCCATGAGATGAGCAACAGTTGGGTATTGGTGGAAGCTGATTTAATTCGGAATTAATTTAATTATGGATGGGCAGATAGTAGTCACTATGTTTCACTCAATGTGAAATGGGCGTGCCTTCCATAAATGTTTTATCATTCCCAAAGATAGGATGGATCGAAGCCATATATTGAATTTTCGGCATAAAGAACTCACTCACCACCCAGGCCATCTGATTTTCTGGCATTAAGCAGAGAAGTCAGAGCACAAATTTTGGAGTTGTCCTCTCATAGAATATACTGGATTACCCATGCCAGTCTGACCATAGCGAGTCTAACCTGGAACGGGTTGCCAAGGTGTTTCAAAGGGTTGTCTCGATGAATAAA
>Ga0224501_10000497_pt1 | contig 31231 bp, 23 predicted proteins | sample SF_Oct11_sed_USG_4_FD_169105 | JGI IMG/M metagenome (GOLD analysis project Ga0224501, IMG submission 169105) | Sediment microbial communities from San Francisco Bay, California, United States - SF_Oct11_sed_USGS_8_1 | ecosystem: Environmental > Aquatic > Marine > Sediment | place: USA... | reverse complement strand
AAGCGTATCCAAAGCGGAGCGCAAGGGGGTATAAGGAGAGATGGATGAAATGGCGTCAATGAGTGTATGAGCCGAACCCTGTGTGATCTCTACGGCGAGATGTTGAATATGATTTGCTTCTCCTATGCCAGCAACGTGTGGATGACTGCTGAGAATTTGCTCTATCAGGCTTGTTCCAGATCGAGGCATACCCACTACAAATATGTAGCGCTCACTGTTGAACTTTGGACGGGAAAACTTTCTTAAGTGCTCAGGGGTAAAAAACTGGATGAACGCATCAATCTCCTGCTCAAACCGGGTATGGTTAAACGGGGTATGAATGAGTCGATTCGCGTGTTGATAGGCTTCCATCGACGCTGCATATTCACCCTGATTTTCCAATATAGAGGCCCGCATGAACCAGGCACGTGCACGATTGGCACTTGAAAGCCTGGGATCATCGCAGAAGGCTTTAATGTTTCCCAATAGCGAGCGATTGTACGCCGTATCATGGCACTGGCTTGCGTTATAGTACGCCTCAACGAAATCCGGCTGTAAGCGAATGGCCTCTTTAAACAATTCCAAGGCCTTTTGGTGGTTCCCAAGATACTGATGAACGATCCCCAGATTGTTATAGGCCTCCACAAATTCAGGGTTTGCGTCCAGTGTCTTAGCGTAGTAGGCCTGTGCCTTATCCAAATTGTTTAGTTGGTGGTAACAAAGGCCAAGATTGTAGGTTGATTGGAACATGGACGCATCCAGTGCAACAACCCTGTTAAAATAGGAAATTGCTTCCCCTATTTTACCTTTCGCCAGTTCCACCAAGCCAAGTTGATGTAGTGCTAACACATTGTCGGGTTGAGCGGTTAATAGGGTCTTACATATCTGTGTGGACGATGCGAAATGATTTTGATGATAGGCCTCTTGTGCCTGTTGTAAGCACTTGTCTACATCGACTTCATCGACTAACCCTGATTCTAATAACATAAGACACTCCCTTAATCTAAAAAATACACGGCAAGCCCTATGCCGAATAGAATTACTGGCTCAAATATTGAATTTTCATTGCTATTTCGGCGTTCCCTACATCTATGAAAAATACGACAACATCGCTAGCTCAGGCACAAAATCTCTATAAATCAGGAATGTATGAGAAGTGCTTACAACAGTGTGATCTGCTCCTGCGGAAACAACCTGATTATTTGGAAGTTGTATATCTAAGCGGTATTGCCCTGCACAAAATGGGTGAATTTTCCGCCGCATTGAAACGATTGCTACCGATTGCCAAACAACATCCTCGCCATGGGTCTCTAATCAATACTATTGGTTGTGTGTATTTAGATAGTGAGGATTGGGAAAATGCGGAACGTTATCTATTGTCCGCCTTGGAAATTACCCCTGGCAAACCGGATACTATCTTCAATCTGGGTTTTTTGTATGACAAACAAAAAGATTTCAATAAAGCGCTAGTGTATTACCAAAAATCGGTTAGTCTGCAACCGAACGATCTTACCAAGCGCTTGCTCCTTTGCCAGGTTCTTCTCAATCTAAAGCGTGTAGATGAAGCCAGAGAACAGCTTCTATTGGCGATCAATAGAGAAGAAAACAATGCTCAAACCCTGGAACTGCTGATAAGAGTGGAAGTGGAAAGACAGAATTTCCATGGCGCATATTTGTGGGCGAAAAAACTGGTCGATCTATACCCGGAAAACTCCTTCTATTGGAGCACGATGGGAACTGTACTGTATGAGTTGGAACAATACGAAGAATCGCTGTCATACTATGACAAAGGACTGGCGCTTGACGAGAACAACCACGGGGCCCTATGCAATAAAGCTTGTTCCTTGGAAAAACTAAAGCGCTACGACGAAGCAAAAGAGCTTTACAAAAAAAGCATAGAGGTTGCTCCTACTTTTTCCAATAGTTATTCCAATCTGGCGAGGATTTACTTCCTGGAATTCAAATATGATAAAGCGAAAGAATTTTGTGAGAAAGCGCTTGAACTCGAACCTGACTCGTCAGCCGCAAATCAGAACATGGGCACCATTCTGCACAAATTCAGAGAGTATGATAAGGCACTAGCCTGCTATTTCAAGGTAATCGAACTCAAACCACAAAACCCGACTACCTATTTCAATATCGGAAATTTGTATAGAGAGAGGGAAGTGTTCGATGAAGCGATACGCTACTATATCAAGGCAGTGGAGTTGGATTCAGGATATGGAGATGCTATTTTCAATTTAGGCGTGACACAATTGAGTCTAGGACATTTCGAACAAGGGTGGTCGAACTATTTTCTCCGCCCCAGGTTTATACCTGAGTGCCTGAGAAAACTTTCAAAAATTGTCCCCGGAATGGATCTTTCGGGATCTCACATCCAGCTCTTACAAGCACAGGGGTTGGGAGATGAAATATTTTTCCTACGTTTTCTTCCTGCACTCAAGAAAATGGATGTCAAGATTAGTTACGTGAGCGTGGATAAACTGGTGCCTCTGCTGCGAAGATTTCCCAGTATTGACGAAATTATTACTGAGGAAAAACGAATTGAATCAGACCACCTGTTTGCAGTGGATGATTTACCGCTGATTTTGAATGTGACAGAGTGGAGCCAAATTCCTCCTTCCCTGCGTTTCGAGCCCTTAGCAGAAAAACTGGAAGAGGTAAGGAACAAGATTAAGAAGGAAAATGTAGATTCAAGAAAAATGCTAGGACTTACTTGGTTAGCAGGAAAGCAGACTGAACAATTGAAATATAGTAATGTAAGAATGTTGCAGAAAAATATTGAACTCAATTCCCTAATTGAGCTATTAGCTGATTATGATATCAATATTCTTGTGTTACAGCGCAATGTCAAAAAAGAAGATTTGCAGACACTAAAAAACGCCTTTCCAGGAAGGGTGTTTGACTTTTCCTCATACAATGAGGATCTCGAGTTGATGCTTGCCTTGCTAAAACAGATAGACGAATACGTAGGAGTAAGCAATACCAATATGCATCTTTTAGCTACCTTGGACAAATTCGCCCACGTGTTGATACCCCATCCTGCGGATTGGCGTTGGTTGAATTTTGGTAAATTCTCTCCCTGGTTTCCACAATTTCCTGTGTATAGACAGGACAAGGATGGGTCTTGGAAGGAGGCTCTAAAGGATTTAAAGAAGGACCTGGACTTGGTCCTTCCAAGTATGAAAGTCGCGATGTAGCATATCAAACAGGTGCCCTAAGTTTTTATACAGGAACCGCTTCCTCAGTTTGAATAGTAACAGTTTCTCTGAGATCGTCTAGCCGATAGAGAAGTAAATCATTCGCGTGCACGATTTCCGGGGTCAACTCCAGGATGCCGTTTGCTCTCATATTCGCAAAAAGGCCGCGTACAGCAAGCTCGTTTGTGAAAAAGCCCAGGGTGGCTAGCGTAGTAATTCTGGACAAGGTATTTTGCGGATCATAAAACGAATACATTGGATCTGCTATTACCAACTGTTCAATCATTGAAGCTTCCAACCAGTCTCCAAGTCTACCGTTAGGAGTGATGTAGTCAAATCTGGGATTAGGGGAAATAAACGGTTCTGGTATGGATATGGTATTTTCATTCTTCCTGCTTTCGTCGAATACAACACTGAGGAAATGAATAGACTCACTAATACGGCCCAATTCATAGGCGATTCGCGATAGAGAAAAAATACGAGACATCGTGAGGCCTAAATCTGCATGCTTGTTTATGGCCTGATAGGCTCTCTGTAAATAGGCGTAACGCTGGGATTTGCTTATCTCGGTATTGCAATACCGATTAAAACATTCCAATGCGTAGAAATATTCATCCAGATTCGGTTTTTGAACGGTGGCCAGGTTTTCCTGCCAATTATCTGAAATCTCTGTGGCATAGGGATATCGGAATAGAAACTTCGGAATAGAACGTGTATCTATAGTAGAAAGGTGAGTATCTTCCATTTCGACCATAGGACTGAACAATAGACCTCTGTCACCTAGCAGGGCCTGAACCTGCTCTTCCCTACAAGCAAAGATAGAGTCGATAGATAGATCCAACTCATTCACATCCGTCGTTTCCTCAAGCAGAGACAAAGAGGGAATGAATCTGAAAATCTTAAAGTTAAAACCTCTTAGAAGATCGAGAACAGGCTGATTAACGATATTGTGGTGCCTGAATTTGATCAATAAGAGTGGAGTATTCTCTTCAAATTCAGAAATAATTTGCTGAACAATTTTGTCTTCACTTCCGCTAAGGGAAACACGAATCAGTGAGGGAGGTAAGGAATATTCAGATTTAAAACCGTTTCCTGTTGCAGAATCGATTCTTAAATCTACTAGGTTTAAATTAGTAATGTTATTGGATCTTACGTTTTCGGCGAGAAAGTGATCGTGGGCGTTATCCTGCCTGAAGTGCGAGATCCTGCCTTGGGGTCCAATTTTGGCACTCATGAAAATGCTAAAGGCGTCAAAGTTTTCACTGATATCCAAAACACGCATACCGTCAGTTAGATACTGATCGGCAAATGAGAATAGCGAATCAGCCCTGAAGCCTGTTTCTAATGCGATGAAGGCCTCATATGAGCAAATGGAATTGGGAAAAGCATATTTTTGATTACCGGGGGTAAGTATTTGCAGAGTATCCATGAATACACCTTATCGATTTTCTTTGGGCAACCGATTCGAGTTACCAATAATTAAATTAGCCCCAGGCAACTTCCGAATTGAGGTGGGTCAAAACGCTAGGGTATCAACGAAATCAAGCCTGGGCTTCCGCCTCAACTTCCGCTTCTACTTCACTATATGGTTCAATTGTTTCTACCGACCAGCCGAAGTAGTCCAGAGTATCATCAAAATTTATCTCTTCCGCAGTGTGTATTTCGACAGCTTTAATTCGCTTTCTGAAATTATCAAGCGCTATAGTTTGATCGCCACGCGCTCCTTCAATATAGAGCAAAATCGCAGCATTAACCAAACTCGGATCAGACTCAAAATTGGATACAAATTTGTCATGATAGGGATCCCACGCGGGTGTGTCTTGAACCCATCCCATGGCATGAAAGAGTGGAGGCAAACCCAGGAGGCCGTCCGGAAACATGACGTCATCATCGCTAAGGATGAGGTTACGTGCCGTTTCATTCCACACTTCACTCAATACAAAGAACATATCTTTATGTTCTGCCATAAAGTAAACCGATTCTTCAGACAGAAATTCGCTTAATAGTGCGTTCATTTCTTCTGGTTTAGTAGACTGCATTAGATTTAGAATGACCGCGTCTAGAAAACTTAACGGGTTTGCTTGGCTTGTTGGCAAAATGTTAAGCACTTCTTTTGTGTCCGTCATTACTCACCTCTTTTTGTTCGCAATACAACATTCTATCTCGCTCGCTAAACCATTCCTCAGCGTATTCACAACTCGTATATTCTTTAAAATAAGGGCCACCGATTGTGTAGTGTATGAGTGAGACCACATTTTTTGGTTGATCATATCCAACGAGATGATTCCAGGTATTGGGAAGGCCGCCTATTAAGGAATCATCTTGTAACCATTTAAACTGATGTAGTTCCAGACCACTTGCCGTATTAACATATTCGGGGCTAAGTGCTTTGCACTTGCTGTTGTTGAACAGCATAACGCTGGACCAGTTTTTCTTTTCGTATTTACTCTGTGGCTGTCCGAGAAATTTTTCTGATTCTTGTGGCTCATGTTTGTGTTTTACAACCATGACGGCATATTTTTCGTCGCGCATGGCAAATAGTTTGCTGATATCGTCTAACACCAGCATGTCACAATCCATAAAAACCGACCAACCTTCATAACCGGATAGATAGGGCGTTAAGAATCTCGAAAAAGAAAAGTCTGTAGACTGGAGTGGGTTACGCTCTCGATTGAAAATATCTTTCAACTGATGAAGCGCAATGGCGTGGAAGGCAACGGGTTTACTGGAGCGTGTCAAAATACTCGACGTCAAAACGTGAAACGCAGCCGTCTCCCTTTGATCATATCCTATGAAAACTCGAATGACATCGTCCATTGTCTGGTCCACTGTCTGGTGTAAATACTAAGCAAAAAAAAGCAATTAGGATGCCAAGGCGGGATTGGCTTTTTGCTGTTGAGTAGTCCAACTGCCATTCTTATTTTGGCGAATAATCAGAGAGTTAGGGGCCCATGGCGAGGTCTCGCCTTGTGCCAGCCAACGCCAATCAGGCGGGTACGATACCAATGTAACAGATGGCTTTCTTAGGCTTTCTCGTAAGTGAGTATTGGTATTACTCACTGCAACATACCGGTCCAGAATGGAAAGCAAGGCCAGAGATAACTCAAGGTCGTCGTTTACATAGGAATAGTCATGAAGGGGGCAGCCTAAAACATTAGAAAGCTCTTCAGTTTCATTGAAATCGGGGTGACGTTGCAATGAAATAAGTGTTCCTTCGTGTTTACCCAATAGTATTTTTAGATCCTGAAACGAGATATTTTTATAGAGTGTGTTAAACCCCTTTACACCTGCGCGCCATGTAAGCCCAATATAGGGCGCAGGCCCCAAGGCTTGCAATAGTGTCTTGAGGTGTTCAACGAGTTCGTGGCGAGGTTCTAAGGACAAGGGCTGAGGGATGGTGTAGTTTCCCGTATGTTTTCCCAGTAGATAGGGAAGGTCCGCAACTGATATTGTAGCATCATACTCTTTTTGGTTCGAATGGCTAATTACCTCTAAAAAAATTCCCGTCCTTTCCAAAATGTTTTTGAGCTTTGATTCACAATAGTACGAGACTTTGGCACCCAAGTTCTTCAGGGTCTCTACATATCGCATAAAAATTAACTCATCGCCCAATCCCTGGTCTTGACGAATCAATATAGCTTTACCAGTTAAATTTTGTGGTAACTCGTTGCTATATTTTATATCACTGTCTCGTATGCTGGGCCTGAAAAGATTGTAGTACCAGCCTTCTTTGAACCTTCCTTGTAGAAGAAACAAGTTACTCAGGTTACTTTCAGCCTCAATAAAGTTGGCATCAACTTCCGCCGCCCGGCGGAATGATCTTTCCGCTTTATCAAATTCTTGCCGCCACTGATACAAGAGTGCCAGGTTGTTGTGTAGTTGCGGCAGCACTGGTGCAATGTGAGATAGCTGCGTGTAGTAGTTTTCTGCTTCGACATCCTTGCCGAGCAGATAGTTCGCCTGGCCGAGATTTAGTAGCACTTCCACATCGTTTGGCGCGAGTTTTAAGGCTATCTCAAGATATTCCATGGCCTTTTCGGGTATGGAAATATTGATATACACAAGGGCTAGATTATTGAGTGCCTTAACGTAATTGGGGTCTCCCTGTAGAGCGAGTTCGTAGCAGGAGATGGCACCAGACCAGTCTTTAACGCGAAAGTGACAATTCCCAAGATTGTAGTTCGCAATGGCATAATGTGGGTTTAGGGATATCGCTTTTTCAAACTGCCTCTGGGCTTGATCGTAGCGCTCCTGTTGCTCATAGAGTGTTCCAAGGTTGTTGTAGCATTGAAAGTGTTTACTATTTAGCGTCAGGCATTGTTTGAACCTTTTTTCACTTTCCTCAGCGTTTCCCATCATTGCTAAAGCAATACCCCAGAAATACCAAATATTATCTATCTTGGGATACTTTTTTGAGAGATCGGAAGCAATATTACAGGCTGCCTCTACTTGGCCCTGCTGTATGTGCACAAGTAGTTTGTTTAGCTGTGCTTCAATCGTCGTTTGGTTCATTTCAAGCTGAACTTTCGACCTGACGGCTGAGCGTTGTTCTAAGTTGCTCTAAAGCCGTATCCCAGGAATAGTTTTCATCCTGGTGGTAGGCATTAAAATCTGAAAACCATATATTGGAGTTGTTTTGCCTTCCCCACTTCCATTCCGCTGGGTAGGGGACGAACACATGGGCATGCCCACCCAAGCCGGCGTGTATGTGCATATTGGTATTACTGACTCCAACGTAGCTGGTGCACAATTTTAGTAGCATAGCCATGTCCAACAGAGACTCATTTAAGTGAGAGAAATTTGTTACTTTACCTTTAAGTTCCCGTTCGAGTACGCTGATCTCCTTATCCTCCGGAAAGCGTTGAATAATACAAAAATTACCTTCGATGGATTTTAAGCTAGAAGTTAGCAATTCAAGGGGGATATTTTTGTATAGCGGGTTTTCGATATTTGTATTGCTTATGGAAGCACCCGCTCGCCATGTTAGTGCTATTAAGGGTTTGGAGAAATCCAGGTTCAATGATTCTTTAAATTTTTCCAACATAAGCGGATCTATATTTAGCGGTAGCGCTGACGGCTGCTGGTCGGGAGTGCTACATCCTAACAGTGCTGGTAGATCGGAGGTGCTAAGGGTAAGATCGGCTAATGTGAGATCTATTTCGTCGAGAATTCTATCAATTGATGGGGCATATGAAAGAAGTGATTTAAGCTTGTAAGGTGCAACGTAGTGAATTTCTGCACACCTTTCCTTAAGTTCATGCGTGAAACGTAAAAAGAACAACTCATCACCCAGGGGTTGATCTGCAACGAGTTGTACGACGGCATTTTTCAGATCGCCAGGAGTGCTATCCTGAGTAACGTAGCGTCCTGGCCTCGCTTGATAGTTCTTCCAGCCTTCCTTTAACTTCAATTGATTGAGTTGGCTGATTGCCAGATTGAATTGTGCCTTACTTTTTATCAACTCATCCAAATCTGAATCTTTGCCTAAAACCGAATGATAGATCACTTCGGCTTTCTCAAAATTACCAGCTTGTTGATAGGCAGAAGCGAGGTTCAGCTCGATAGCGGTGTTAGTGGCTGAGAGTGCCTGTGCCCGTTCGAAATATGAACAGGCTTTTGTGAAGTTCTCTTGTTTTGATGTGCAGATCCCAAGCAGATTGAGTGCATACCAATCTTCTGGCTCCCGGCCTAACTGCTCGATAAGTAAATTTTCTGCTTCGGAGTAGTCAGATTGATCCATGAGACACTCTGCCAGCAATTTAGCACCGTTGGCATTATCGATACCGAGCTGCTTGCTTTCTTTCAACACACGGATGGCTTGTGATGTTTGGTCTAGGCCGCGATAACAGATCGCCAGATTCGTTCTGGCGTCTTGGAATCGAGGGGAAAGTCTGACGGCTTTTTCAAGGAGTGGTTGTGCGACCTCATATTTTTCCTGGCCAATATAGACACCGCCCAATGCGTTTAGTAACTGGGGATGTTCTGAGTTTACAGTTAACGCCTGTTGTAAATGTTTGGCGGCCGTCTCAAATTCACTATTTTGATATTCAATCACCCCGAGCAGATAGGCTGACTGAAATCCTTCGGCGGTTTTTAACGGAACTGTTTGTAAAATTTCTTTGCACAGCATTTCTGCTTGCAACAGGTTTCCTTGCTGGTAAGCCACGTAGGCATGTTCGAACTGGATCTTGTTTCTCGTTTCTGATTTTGTTTGCATTGGTGATTTCGTCTCTTTGTGTAAAGGGAATCCAGCACTTTCTGTGCCGCGGTTCTCACTACAATCCGAATGAAATCTCAATACAAAAAAATTAGCAACAAAAAAAAGAAATAAAAACAACAAGTTATAATATTTTCTTTGAAATAGTTCAAAAAATTTGCGTCGGTATTTTGACATATCGGGGTTTAGGTGTTTTACTTATTTTGAGGGGGCAGTACATAGGGCGGAAGCCCTATCATTCATACAGAAGTTCTTAACGGGTCGAATCGGTGTTAAGGATTTACTGCTGCCATTATCTAATTGTTAGCTTAACTCAACTCAAAAGAAGCCATGAGGGAGTAGTATGTCGACTGAGAATACAGTGTTGGTTATTGAAGATGACAGTCATAAACGTCAAGTGTACAAAGGGATTCTTGATCTAATAGATCAGGAGGCACGAATTACGGATTGTCGGCATTGGAAGGAAACGCTCAGTCAATCGAATACTATTGGTGCTGTTCTATTAGGGGAATGTGGTACCGATGAAGTGCTCAGTAAGGTTTTTCGAGGTGTTTCCGAATTGGATCCAGATCTGCCGATAGTTCGTTTGGTTGACAAAAACAAGCGCCAGGCAAAACTGCAAAGTGAAACTGAACGGGAAATTCAAGGCAGCTCTTTTGACACCGTAGATCTTCCCTTGAAATACGTGCAACTCACTGATGTGCTGCATCATGCAATGGTATTTCGGACAAGCCGCACTCAGCCCGGCGAAGGGCGTTCCACCGAACTTTTCCGCAGCCTGGTTGGGAACAGCCGTTCCATTACACAAGTCCGAGAGATGATGGGGCAGGTTGCCGATTCAGATGCCACCGTTTTGATTTTGGGTGAATCGGGGACAGGTAAGGAGGTTGTGGCCAGGAATCTTCACTATCATTCAAGTCGCAGAAGCAAGCCCTTTGTACCCGTGAACTGCGGTGCTATTCCTGGGGATCTATTGGAAAGCGAGTTGTTTGGGCACGAAAAAGGGGCCTTTACGGGTGCAATCAGCGCCAGACAAGGTCGTTTTGAGTTGGCGGAAGGCGGAACACTATTTTTAGATGAAATCGGTGATATGAGCCTGCACATGCAAGTCAAACTCTTGCGTGTGCTGCAGGAGCGTACCTTTGAACGGGTGGGTAGCAATAAGAGTATTTCAGCAGATGTGAGAATCATTGCCGCGACACATCGAAACCTCGAAGAGCTGATAGAGCAAGGAAAGTTTCGCGAAGATCTCTTTTACCGGCTCAATGTGTTCCCCATCGAAATGCCGCCCATGCGTGAGAGACTGGACGATATCCCTCTTTTGGTCAATGAACTCATCGCCAGAATGGAGGCAGAAAAACGCGGGTCGGTCCGGCTCACGCCGGTTGCGGTAATGGCGCTGTGCCAATATCGTTGGCCAGGTAATGTTCGTGAGTTGGCCAATCTCATCGAGCGTCTTGTTATTATGTATCCCTACGGTGTAGTGGACGTAAACGATTTACCTGAGAAGTTTAAGCCAAAGGGCAAGTTTACCGAATCCGAGGAAAATGCAGTGGCCTTGGGCTCGGCACCGGTTGTCGATGAAGTGGTGAGTAAGCTATTTGAACTGCCCAATTCACAACCGCGAATCCCAAGTGAAGGTCTGGATCTCAAAGAGCATCTGAGCAATTTGGAATTCAATCTGATCAAGCAGGCGCTTGATGACGCCGACGGTGTTGTTGCCCATGCCGCCAAGCGACTCAAAATGCGCAGAACCACCTTGGTCGAAAAGCTCAGAAAATACGGCTTACAACGTATTTCTGAAGCGCCAAGAATATGACCTGGCTTTTAAATAGGCTTTCTAACTCTTTGATATAAAAGAACAAGTGCCGGGGCACACTTATTGCTCCATGTTGTATGCTTAAGCAGACAACGTGGAGCAGGGAGTGCTAAACAACGGTCCTACCAAGAAAAATCGAGCCGAACTTGAATCGGCTTTTCATCTTTTCAACCAATGCGCTGAAAATCTTACACGTTCATATCAGGCCCTTGAAAAACAGGTTGTGCACCTGAATTCAGAACTGGACGTGGTTAAGGGTGAGCGTCTACAACAACTGGCCGAAAAGGAAAGACTGGCAAGCAGGCTTAGCGATTTGCTTTCGGCACTACCCGCAGGCGTGGTGGTGATTGACGGAACCGGAACTGTTAGGGAATACAATCCTGCGGCTGAAGAGCTTTTGGGTACACCTCTGCTGAATCAACCGTGGCGTGACATCATACATCGGTCGTTCAAGCTTGGTGAAGGTGAGGGCAGTGAAGCGATTCTCAGAGACGGAAGAATCGTTAGTATATCGACCTGCCCTTTGGGTAAGGAGCCAGGCCAGATCATCCATTTACTCGATATCACTGAGAATCATCACCTGCAAAACAGCTTGGCTCATTACAAAAAGCTTTCATCGATGGGTGAAATGTCTGCAAAGATTGCACATCAAATTCGTACACCACTTAGCGCAGCACTACTCTATACCTCTCAGTTGTCACAAAACAACGTGGATCTGAGTATGCGTTTTAGGCTCAGTGAAAAACTGATGTCTCGTTTGAAACACATGGAACAAGTCATCGAAGATATGCTTGCCTTTTCTCGAAATGGATGTGGTGAGCTGGAAAGCGTGTCAGTGAGCGATCTGATCGAAGATTTTCGACAGAACGTGGATGGATTGCTGGAAACTTCGGGAGCCCGACTTTATGTTAAAGAGGAAGTGGAAGGGGTTTCGATAAATATCAATAGGCATGCGCTAATCAGCGCTTTGCAGAACCTGTTAGTGAATTCAATTCAATTGCAAGGTGAGCATACCGAGATCTGGTTATCCACAAGGCGTTTTAGATTACCTTCTGGTCAATCTGCTATTGATATTGTGGTAAAGGATAACGGCCCGGGTGTGCCAAGCGAGATCCAAGAGAAAATTTTCGAACCGTTTTTTACTACACGCGCCCAAGGCACAGGTTTAGGGCTTGCTGTTACTAAGGCAATAGTAGAGTCCAGCGGGGGTCGAATTTTTCTGGATACCACATTCAATCATGGAGCAAGCTTCGTCGTACGTTTGATGCTTACGAGTGAATCGAGTTCACTGCTGACGGATACGTATTCGGCTGCAATCGTTTAGGGACTGAGGAGAACGTGATGGATAGTTCGAGTGTTTTGATTGTTGAAGATGACACTGATCTTCGAGAAGCACTAAAAGACACGTTGGTTAGTGCTGGTTATTCGGTACTTGAGGCATCGAATGGTCAGTTCGCCATGGAGGTAGTCGACAGATTCAATATCAGACTGGTCGTAAGCGATGTGCAGATGACAGGTATGGATGGCCATACCTTGCTGAGGCAGATTAAGCGAGTGAAATCTGAATTACCGGTCGTGTTAATGACAGCCTATGGAACAGTCCAAAAAGCAGTAGAGGCCATGCAAGATGGAGCAGTAGATTACCTGGTTAAGCCATTTGAGGCACAGGTTCTACTCAATACTATCGCTCGTTACGTTCAAAACGAAGCGGATGAAAACATTCGAATGGTTGCTGAAGATCCACAAACGTTGGATGTCCTTTCGTTGGCGCGTCGAGTGGGCGAGAGCGATGCCACAATCTTGATCACCGGTGAAAGTGGAAGTGGGAAAGAGGTTTTTGCCAGGGAAATCCATCGTTCATCCCCTAGGTCGGATGGCCCTTTCATTGCGATTAATTGCGCAGCGATACCAGAAAATATGCTTGAAGCGATGTTGTTTGGATATGAAAAAGGGGCGTTTACCGGTGCCTACAAATCGAGCCCTGGAAAGTTTGAGCTAGCCTCGGGTGGTACTTTGTTACTCGACGAGATTTCTGAAATGGATTTAGGTTTACAGGCAAAACTACTTCGAGTGTTACAAGAAAAGGAAGTAGAAAGGCTGGGCGGACAATCAATTATTCCGCTCAACGTTCGTGTACTCGCAACCAGTAACCGAAACATGCGTGCGCAAGTGGAGCAAGGTCGATTTAGAGAAGACTTGTTCTATCGTCTTAATGTGTTTCCCATCTATGTCCCTCCTTTGCGCGACAGAAAAGGCGATGTGGTTCCCCTGTTTCGCCATCTTTTGGCTAAACACGCGATAGCCAGTGGAAAAGCAATTCCTGAATTGGAGTTGTCCACCCATGAGAAACTGTTAGATCACACATGGCCGGGTAATGTCAGAGAACTGGACAATGTAGCGCAACGTGCCTTGATACTCCAGGGTGATGGCTTGGTGAAGGTTGAGCATATTATGTTTGAACCCGATGCGACATCCCTAAAGCACATGGTTGCTCAGGAGTTGCCGGTAGTGATAGAGGACGAAGTGGAAAACAGACTCGAAGACAATCTCAAAATTCAAGAGTTTCAATTGATTCTTGAAGCCTTGAAACAGTTTAACGGAAACAGAAAGCAAGCGGCTGATAAGCTTGGCATCAGTGAGCGAACTTTAAGATACAAATTGGCGCGCATGCGAGAAACCGGGGTAGACATACCAAGACGTTTTTCAAGCGAATTTGCATAAATCAGAGACTGCGTAATACGACGGGGGAAATGCCATGAGTAATATTGATAGCAGCCGATTAATATCAGATTTACAAAGGTTGGCGAAACAGGCTCAGTCTATGAGTACTACTCAGCCAAATCAAAATGAGCAGATGGTCAATGGTACCGATACATTTCAAGAATTGCTTAAAACAGCCATATCAAATGTTAATGAGGCGCAGAAACACGCCGGCGACTTAAAAAAGAGCTTTGACCTGGGTGATCCAACTGTAGATCTTCCCGAGGTGATGGTTGCTTCACAAAAAGCGAGTATCGCGTTTTCCGCGTTAGTGGAAACCCGGAATAAATTGCTCGAGGCCTATCGAGACGTAATGAGTATGCCGGTATAGGTAAGTTAACGTTAATCGGGCAAGGAAATGGCTGAAGCAATAAAAAAAGAAAATCTACCTGCCACCGAAGTCAATTCCGGTGATCCGGCTGTTACCGGTGGCCAGGAACCGATAGGACCCCAAAGTGACATTCTCGTACACGGGAATCCTATTGAACGACTAAAACAACGTTTCAGCCAACTACCCAGACAAAGACAAATTCAACTCGTTATTGCTATCGCATTTACCTTTGCGATGGTTATCACCGTGATTGTGTGGTCTTCAAAACCAGCTTTCAAGCCTCTCTACGGTAAACTAAGCCCTGAGGTCGCAGGACAAATTACCGAGGCATTGACGCAAGCTAATATAACATTTGAAGTAGACAGTGCAGACGGAACCATTATGGTTCCCCCTGATCAAGTCCATGATATCCGTATCAAGATGGCAGCACAGGGTCTACCTCCCCCTGCCGAAAAGGGCTTCGAGTTATTGGAGGGTGATCAAGGTTTTGGTACCAGTCAATTCATGGAAAATGCCCGTTACCAGCGAGCCATGGAAGGCGAACTCTCTCGAACAATCAGCAATGTAGAAGGGGTTGAAAGTGCCCGGGTACATCTAGCTATTCCAAAACAGTCAGTTTTTGTGAGAAACCGTAGGGAGCCTAGCGCTTCCGTGCTTGTTAACATAAAAAATAATAGAACGTTGGGTGAAGACCAGGTCGCAGCCATTGTTCACATGGTTGCCTCCAGTATTCCCGATCTCAAATCAGAAAATGTGACGGTGGTGGACCAGAAGGGAAATATGCTCACCAAGCGCCATCTCACTGGCGATATGGCCATGTCTACCGCACAGTTTGACTACAAACGGAAGCTGGAAGAGTACTACATAGAGCGCATTGAACGAATATTGATGCCCATTATCGGTTTTGACGGTGTGCGTGCTCAAGTAGACGCAGATATCGATTTTTCTGTCACAGAGAGCACACAAGAAAGTTTTAATCCAGACCTGCCTGCAATACGTAGTGATCAGACTCAGGAAGAAGAAAGCCGGGGGGGAGACACAGGAGGCGTACCTGGTGCGCTTACCAACCAACCACCGGGTGCGACCACCGTGCCTGAGCAGGCGACTGGAGAAGACGGGTCCAAGAGTGAAGCGCCATCACGAAAAAGTAAACGATCTACTTTTAACTACGAACTAGACAAAACAATCAGTCACACTAAAAAGGCTCCAGGGGTACTAAAAAAGCTATCAGTTGCTGTAGTGGTGGACAATAAGCTTGTCGTCAAAGACGCCGAAGTCAGTCATATCGCACTTACTCCGGAAGAGGTTGATAGATTAACAGGTCTTGTCAAAGAAGCTGTCGGTTTCAATATTCAGCGCGGTGATAGTGTAACTATTACCAACGCAAAGTTCAGATCTTCAGACGAACTACCTCCCCCACCCAAACCACCGATTTGGGAGCAACCCTGGTTTATCGACCTTGCTAAACAGGCTGCTGGTGTTCTGATGGCCCTGGTCCTAATCCTCATGCTGGTCAAGCCGGTGCTCAAGGAATTGGCGAAGAAAGAAGAGCTGCCCGAAGAAGAGGAAGAGGTCATCCTCGAAGAGGAAGAAGATGTTGGCGCTGCATTGCTGCGGCGTAGAGACAAACTTGGCTTAACGGCTGAGGACTGGGCCGCTTTGGGCATGAGTGCTGAAGAATACGAAGAGATGCTTAAAGTTTTGAGGCAAATGGTAATTGAAGATCCTCGTCTGGTCGCACAAGTTATCAAAACTTGGGTAGCGGAGGACGAGGTGCACGAAAAAGCGATGCGCGAGGCTGAGAAAGAGAAAGGATAGTATGGCGGAAGAAGACAATATAGCCAATGGTAATGAAACCAGTCTAGGTGAAATGATTCCTCTGTACCAGTCTTCAACTGGTCTTTCAGGGGTTGAACGCGCATCGATATTACTGCTTACGCTAGGTGAAGAGGAAGCGGCCAGTGTGATGAAGCACATGGAGCCAAAAGAAGTTCAAAAAATCGGTATGACCATGGCTTCCCTCAAAAACATTACCAAGGTTCAGGTTACTCAGGTCGTAAAAGAATTTTATGAAATTGTAGAAACCGCGACAGCTCTGGGTCTTGATACAGATGAATACATACGTAATGTACTGGTCAAAGCCTTGGGCGAAGACAAGGCTTCCAATCTTATTGACCGCATTCTGCTCGGTGGCCATATCAAAGGCCTCGAAGCCTTTAAGTGGATGGATCCCAAGTCGATTGCCGATGTGGTTCGAAACGAACATCCCCAAATTATTGCAATTGTACTTTCTTTTCTGGAACACGATCAGGCTGCTGAAGTGCTCTCCATGTTCCCCGAGCCTGTACGTGTCGATGTTATTTTGCGTATCGCAACCTTGGAAGGTATACAGCCCTCAGCACTGCAAGAACTGAATGAGATTATGGAAACACAATTTGCGGGTAATGCGAACGTTAAAGCGTCTACGGTGGGTGGTGTTAAAACAGCTGCCAATATCCTCAATTTCATGGATAGTGCATCTGAAGTTGAGATACTCGATGCGATTAAAGACGTGGATGGTGAATTGGCCGAAACTATTGAAGACCTCATGTTTGTTTTCGACAATCTTGTGGATGTGGACGATCGTGGTATTCAAACCTTGCTGCGTGAAATCGGTACGGATGATTTGGTCGTGGCCTTGAAGGGTGCCGACGAGTCTGTCAAAGCCAAGATATTCAAGAATATGTCCAAGCGGGCGTCCGATATCTTACGTGATGATATGGAGGCACGCGGCCCAGTACGGCTCAGTGACGTGGAAGCAGCGCAAAAGAGTATCGTATCGATTGCACGTCGCATGGCTGAAGCGGGTGAAATCATGCTTAATGCCAGTGGCGAAGAGTTTATCTAAATATGTCCAATACGAGAGTTTTTCCCGGAAACAAAATTAAAGACACCAGTAGTTGGGAAACACCGGCCGTGAAAGAGGACAAAGACACGTTCGTTGTTCCCAAACAATACCGCGCTCGCATTATTCAAACTAACAATGCGGAAGGGAGCGAGACCTGGCATGCGCCGCCTGTTAAAGAGGATCGTGAGGCTGGGGTACTACAACGCCCAATTACCGCAAAGGTGTATCAAGGAGAGGAGATAGGTTCCAGATTCAGTTTGTGGGACGAGCCGCTTATTGAAGAAATAAAGACGGTTGTTTCCGAGATTATTGAGGAAGTTGAGGAATTGGAAGGAGAGCAGGAGCCCGTTCCCCTCACGGCAGAAGCAATCGCAGAGATTCAAAAAAATGCCTATGACGAGGCGTTTGAAGAGGGAAAAAAGGCGGGTTATGAAAAGGGTTTCGAAGAAGGAAAGACAGCTGGCTATGAAGACGGGAAGACGGCCGGAACGGAGGAAGGGATCAAGTTAGGAAAAGCCGAACTTGAGCCGTATGTGCAAGACCTGGTCGCAATATTTGAAAAGCTGGAAAGACCGGTCGATGATTTGGATGAAGAGGTGGAGGAAGAGCTGGTTTCTTTGGCGATCGCTATTGCAAAACAGATTGTGCGGCGAGAACTCAAACTCGACCCCACGCAAATCATTGCGGTAATCAGGGAGGTCATTACCGTTTTACCCCTGTCGTCCCGAGATATTCGAGTCTATCTACATCCCGATGATGCCGCCATTATTGCTGAACTCATGCAAACGGATAGGGAAATTTCTGTGATCGATGAAAAGCGATGGCGCGTCGTGGAAGATGCGTCGCTCACCCGAGGGGGATGTCAGGTGGAAACAGATAAATCCCGTTTAGATGCCACCGTCGAAACACGTCTTGCCGCAGCAATAGCCCAGGCATTAGGTGGAGAACGTAGCAATGATACTTCCCGTAACTGAATTCGTAGATCGCAACAGTGATTGGAAAAAGCGCTTATCGCGTTACACAAGACGCGCGCAGCACAATATGGAAGCCCGAATCGAAGGGAAGCTCGTACGCATGGTGGGGCTTACCATGGAAGCGGTTGGTTGTCAGGCTGCGGTGGGAGCGCAGTGCCTAGTCGTTAATCCCAATGGCAGCCAAGTAGAGGCAGAGGTAGTAGGTTTTTCCGGCGAAAAGCTCTTTTTAATGCCCACTGGCAGTCTTGCTGGTCTGGTTCCCAACGCCCGTGTTATTCCCACAGGTCGAACCTACCAAGCCCCGGTTGGAGATCAACTTCTTGGGCGGGTAATTGATGGGGCAGGTCGACCCTTGGATGACAAAGGACGGCTGCATGCGGACGACTATGTTCCCATCTACGGTTCCACCATCAATCCTTTAACACGACAAGCTATCAAAGAGCCATTGGACGTGGGGGTGCGGGCGATCAACGCGATTTTACCTGTAGGGCGCGGGCAGCGTATGGGTCTGTTTGCCGGTAGTGGTGTGGGAAAGAGTGTGTTACTGGGTATGATGACTCGCTTCACCGAGGCCGACGTTATCGTGGTAGGCCTGATTGGTGAACGAGGCCGTGAGGTAAAAGATTTTATAGACAATATTTTGGGCGAAGAAGGTCTGGAGCGGTCGGTTGTTGTGGCAGCGCCTGCGGATTCACCGCCGGTTATGCGTTTGCACGGCGCAGCAATGTCCACAGCAATTGCCGAAAGTTTTCGTGCAAAGGGTAAAAATGTTCTGCTACTTATGGACTCACTCACCCGTTATGCCCAGGCGCAGCGCGAAATTGCCTTAGCGATTGGCGAGCCACCTGCCACCCGGGGATATCCCCCTTCTGTATTTGCGCGAATTCCCCAACTCGTGGAGCGGGCAGGGAATGGAGCAGTTGGTGAAGGAAGTATTACTGCGTTTTATACAGTGTTGGCAGAAGGTGATGATCAACAGGACCCTGTTGCGGATGCCGCACGCGCCATACTCGATGGCCATATAGTTTTATCTAGGCAACTGGCTGAATCAGGTCATTTCCCCTCTATTGATATAGAAGGTTCCATTAGCCGCGTAATGCCTGAGATTACTGAGAAAAATCAGCAGCAAAACGCGCAGCGCTTCAGGCAGCTCATTTCCAGTTATCAGCAAAACAGGGATCTGATTAGCGTAGGGGCCTATTCTCGGGGCAGCGACCCACAAGTCGATGAGGCTATCGCTATGAATCCGCAATTGATGAAGTTTTTAAAGCAAGGTATGGACGAAGCTGTGTCTTATAAAGAAAGCCTTGGATATTTGGAGCAGATAATAGGAATGAGGTAGGGCGCTTTTCCTTTACATAATATATGAAAAGATCTTCCAAGTTTAAGTCGGTACAGCGATATTCCAAATTAAAGGAACACAATGCCAGCCGTGAATTAGGAAAAATTAATCAGCTCTTAGAACAAAATCGCAATCGCCTTGCAGACCTCCGGAACTATCAGGAAGATTACGGCCAGCAATTTATACAGCAAGGTTACAAAGGGGTCTCGGCAGGTCAGGTACGTGATTACCATCGATTTATGGAAAATCTAAAGAAGGCCATTGAACAGCAAACACGGGTCATTTCCCAGATCGAAGTACAATTCGAAGTGGCAAGACGGCAATGGCTGGCCGCCCGCGGCAAGTCCAAGGCAATCGAAACCGTAGTGAATCAGCATCTAACGCGGGAACAGCTTCAAGAAGATAAGCGGGATCAGCGCGAAATTGATGACCGGGAAGCTGTCAAAATATCATATAAAAACAACAAGTAAAGCCTGTTTTTTTGCTAACGAAGGGGGTTGCTAACAGTTCGCTTTAGGTCAAGTGGCATATCGGTTGCTCATTCCTCACCGTAAAGTTTGGTTTAAAAAAGCAGGGTAACGAAACGGTGGCGAAAGATATTGCCAATGTAGCGATGATGATTCGCAATTCCCAGGCCCAAGTGGAAGGCAGGGAAACCATTACCCGTTCAGGGACTGGTGGCAGTTTCGCGTCGCTATACGGTCAGGAAGTCGCCAACTATAAAAAAGAACAAAAAGGTGGCTATCTGTCAAATGGCCAAAACAAAGGCCGTGAGTTTTCAGGTCCTGAAATCAAGGAAAGCAAGAATACTTTCGCCTCTTTCAACTTGAAGAAAGCTGAGAATGAAGCGACTTTAAAAGCACCCACCGATGATGAAGACAAGGAAATTTCGTCTAGTACTGAAGGTACCGGTTCAACAATTTTGAAATCTGAATCAGTCACAGACTCGGCCCAAATCGCTGTAACAAACACCGATTCAGAACAGAATCTGCGAAAAATAGTTTCTAATATTCTCCAATTACCGGAAGACAAATTACAAGCATTGATGGACGACCTGAAACTTGAATTTGGAGATCAGGCCGAAGCCGTTGAGACATTTATCGACGCAATTAAAACACTGCAACAGAAACCGGGTTTGTTGGAGGCCCTTACTCATTCAGAGAAAGGGATAGGTCTATACAAGGCATTGGGGCTGGGTCAGGGTTCATTGGGTGGCGACCAAGACGATGTTATTAAGGCGCTTGGGAAACACAAAGACGAAATCATTGCTCAGCTTAGTGAGCTAAAGGGCTTTATAGAAGAGCACAGTGAGTTTTTTGCTGAATACCTAGAACCGAGTGATTTGGAAGCCAGCGCTGTAGACGTCGCGTCCGGCGTGTCCGCAAACACCACCACCCAAAAAGTAGAGACCAGTGATGAACCGTCCGCCAAAACGGAGAATACCAGGTCCGTTTCGAATTCGCTGGGGCAGACTGCATCTCAAGAAGGTGATGCACAGGGCAGACAAAATCATGAAAGCCATAAAGGGATTTCAGAAACGGTTAGAGTGGAAAAAGATATAGAGCATAATGAGAGCACGCAAAAAAGCGATAAGGATTTTAAATCCGCGTTAACGGATACAAACCGCGCAGCCATGGCTGCTCAGTCTAAAGGCCTGGCCGAAGCCCTGGAAAACACAAACCCTAGAACACCGGTTGCGGAGCTAATCGAACGCATGACAGGGGTTGGCCAAGCGACCACTGCGAGTGGGCGTGCGCAAAATAGTAGTGGCATGCCCTCGTTCTTCTTGCAGCAGTCGGTATTTGATGAAGAATGGTCCGCCGGGTTCGCCCAGAGAGTGGGCATGATGCTCAATGCCAAATTCCAGCAGGCGGAGATACGTCTAAATCCACCCGATTTGGGTCCGGTAACAGTGCGTATTAATCTTCAAGGCGATCAGGCAAGTGTGGCCTTCAGCGCCCAACATGGTGCCGTAAGAGAAGCGATTGAAGCGGCGATACCCAGACTTCGTGAAATGATGAATGAGAGCGGACTCAATTTGGCGAATGTAGACGTCAATACGCAATCTGGTCAGCAGGGCAGGGAACATGCCTCTAACAACGATGCGCAGGGCGAAGCAAGTTTAGCTCAAAGCCATAACGGTGAGGGCTTTTTTGATGAGGCTGAGATGGGAAACCACCCAGCCCAACACCACATCCGTAGTGACCGCCTACTAGATATCTACGCTTAGCGCGCGAACAAGCCTTTCTGCCTGAATTGAACCGAATGTGAGTATCGGTTAGACGCCTAGTTCTGGTGAGAAACGTAGGAGATTCCAGCAGTGCTTTGTGTGGAAACAGAAGCCATGTGGGAAGAGGCATTTACGCTGGGACGGCTAACAAACAAAACCAGACACAATGACATCAATACTATAAATACCATTTCACGCTCATTCATATGCCAGCCTCAGTAGTGCAGTGTGTAGTGGATGCCTGATGGCACCTTAGTCTACGACCGAGTACAGCGTGTTTCCCCGGCCCCCAAAATGCTGCGGTATGATATCATACCAAATTCCATTTGGCTCTAAAAATTGAAGAATTACTGACCAGATTGTCCTGAGCGGGGAGCTCGTCTTGCTATCTAATCTTATCTATTTGATATTTATATTAATATTATCTTGGTCGCCGTCTGGTTTTGGCGCGGCAAACAATGATAAAGAGCAAGCGGACACCCAGTCCACCTTTTTGAAAGGCGAACTGGTAGTACCCAAAGCGCCTGTCGGGGATGAGGATGAGCCTGCACCTCTGGACTGGGACAAAACGATTGTTTCGCGCAGTGTGGGACAAGTGGGGGATCGCCCCGACGCAGAGTCTCAAATTCTAAACGCCTTTAAGAACGGTCAACTCGCCTATTTTTTTCAGCGCTATGAGGAGGCAATGGCCTATTGGCTGCCTCTGGCGAAAAAGGGTTTCGCCGATGCCCAGTCCAATGTGGCCTGGATGTATCAAAATGGCCTGGGGGTAGAAAAGGATTTGGCACAGGCCGTAAATTGGTACAACAAGGCAGCCACGCAGCAACAGGCTGTGGCACAAAACAACCTGGGCTCCCTGCATGACCAAGGCCTGGGGGTGGAGAGAGATCTCAACAAGGCATTTACGTGGTTCGAAAAGTCGGCCAATAACAATTACCGATTTGGTCAATACAACCTGGGATTGGCCTATCTGGAAGGAAAAGGAACAGAGGTGAATAAGAAGCTAGCCGAATTCTGGCTACGAAAGGCCCTCGCCTCCGGGGTAGATCAGGCCAAAGCAAAACTGGATGATTTGAAGGTATTACAAAGCACCTCTGCGCATTAAGCAGTTGCTGATTTTTTTCCCGCCGTGTATTTGCTCTACGCCACGGTGTGTCTTTTGCTAGTAAAGACTATACTTTATCTTAGTCCTCGAAACTTACGATAAGTCGATTATTGACAGCAAGTCAAAGGCTTAGGGGGTGATATGCAGAAGATCAAGGACCAGGCACTCGGACAGGATACACATCCAGAACTTCAACAAAGACTGGATCAATTGTTGGACATGATGAACTACGAGTCCGACAAGTTCCTCGGGTATCCCTGTACCCGGGATTTCGACTACAGCCCACTTTTTCCCTTTCTGTTTTACCCCGTGAACAACGTAGGTGATCCCTATGTAGAAAGCACTTTCAGGCTTAACACACATGATATTGAGTGCGAAGTCTTGGATCTGTTTATGGATTTTACCCATGCCACGAAAGAAAAACATTGGGGATATATCACCAATGGCGGAACCGAAGGCAATATGTACGGAATCTATCTAGCCAGGGAGATTCTGCCACAGGGCATGGTCTATTTTTCTGAAGACACGCACTATAGCGTTTCCAAAATCTTACGTTTGCTTCATGCGCGTAACATTATGATTAAGAGCTTACCCAACGGGGAGATTGATTATCAGGATTTGAAGGAGACAGTACGCATCCATCGTGATGTTCCGCCCATTATATTTGCCAATATTGGTACCACCATGAAAGGGGCAGTAGACAACGTTCTCAAAATCAAGGAAATAATGGAGGAAATGGCCATCTCCAGTTATTACATACATGCCGATGCGGCACTGAGTGGAATGGTATTGCCGTTTGTGGACCAGCCCCAGCCCTTTGATTTTAGTTCCGGAGTAGACAGTATCTCTATTAGTGGCCACAAAATGATTGGATCTCCTATACCTTGTGGCGTCGTTTTGGCGAAAAAAAGTAATGTTGACCGAGTTGCACGTTCAGTGGAGTATATTGGAACATTGGATACCACGTTATCTGGTTCTCGCAATGCAATTACACCGCTCTTTCTTTGGTATGCGATTAAATCACAGGGGAGAGACGGTTTTCGCAAGATTATACAACGCTGTATTGATATGGCGGACTATGCAATCGAGCAATTTGAAGCGGCGGATATCAATGCCTGGCGGAATCGAAATTCGTTGACAGTTGTTTTTCCACGCCCAAGTGACTATGTTTTAAAAAAATGGCAAATTGCCGTACATCATGAAGTTGCCCATATCATTACCATGCCCCATGTAGAGAAAAGGCAAATCCATTCACTGATTAAAGATATTAAGGAATTTGGATAGAGGAGAACAGTCGGTGAAGCAAATTACCATTGTGTCCGAAAATAGACCCGGTGTCGCGGCGGAAATCACAGAGGCATTGGCATCTCATGGCGTTAATATTGAGAGCATTGATGCAGAAGGATTTGAACACACTGCCGTTACGATTCTTTCTGTAGACAAGTATGATATCGCATTGCAAGCATTGCGGGACTTGCCCGATATCAATGCGGTCAGTGAAGACGCGATTGTGATTCGACTTAAAGATGAACCGGGGGCATTGGCTCAGGTAGCGAGAAGATTTAAAGACGCAGGCATCAATATGCGCAGTATGCGGTTTCTTCAGCGTGATGGAGAATATGGTTTGGTTGCCATCTCGACTGAAAGAACAGATGATGCCCTTGCGCTGGTCAAAGATTTGCTCGTTTCATAAAGAAAGAATTCAGTGTGGTTTGTGTAAATGTTAGAATAAATTAGAACAGATCTTCCTTGAATGTTGTTTAGAGTCCAATATTGTTATATCTTTTGATATATCAAAAACTTTTCAGTTTTCGTAGAGTTGATCTGAAAAACTCAAATATTTTGTAAGTTATACCAACTTGGTAATTACAGCTCATTCCTTGAACTAAATCACACTTTCTAATTCCTCCTTTTAATCTATCTATCGTTCCACCGATAACTCATTTAGCCTTAGTAAGGCTGTGGGTTATTTTTTGTAATTACGATAACAGTAAAGCAGGGGATTGATTTTGCAAACATCAGCCACAGCGTTTGAGCAGATGAACAACACCAGTGCTGCAATTGAAGCGCAAAAAAAAATAAGACGGGATGATGACTTAATCTCCACGCAAAACAGTACGGCAGATTTTGTCAAACAGCTGAGATCGTCTTTGTTGCTCTATGCAACGGTAAGTATATTTACGGCGGGCTTGATTGTGAGTTTGGTCGGAATATGGCCGCTATATTATCAGATTAAAGAGGCGCAGCAAAGGTTGCTGGTCTCTGCTGCAGAAACACGTTCCATGACCGTAGAACAGTTTCTTTCGCGTGCGAGGGATGTGGCATCTCAGGTGACAAGCCGAACCAAAGTAAGGTTGAAATTGGAGGCCTACAACGCGGGAGAAGTCACGCGAGAAGAGCTTGTTCAATTCAGCTCCAAGCCACTAAATGATGCACTGGTGCAAACAAACGAACTGGTGGGTATTACGCGTCTGGATGCCAAAGAACAATTAGCGCTTATGCTTGGTTCTAAAATTCCGGATGAATATTGGTTCGTTCCAAAGGATACCGTTAAACAACCAGTCATCAACGGACCCTTCAAAATAAACGGTATAGATTACTTAGTAATTAGCGCTCCCATTCTGTCCCGTGAGGGGGTTCGAGCAGGTACTGATATCATTCTCTATGATGTTGTAGGCCTTAAGAGCATCGTGAGTGATTACACCGGACTCTCTAACTCCGGTCAAATGATTCTTGGTCAACGAACAGATGACGGAGTTCGAATTCTTTTTCCCATGCGAAATGCAACTAACGAACAGGGCATGGAAATATATGATACAAGTTCATATCTTTATGAAGGTATCAGTAAGGCGGTAGAGAAACAAAAAGGCATTACGCTTGTAAAGGCCAGAAACTTCCAGGAATTGGCGGTCGCCTACACACCTGTTAGTGACTCTAACTGGGGATTAATAATTCAGATTGCATCGGACGAACTTTTTGCCGATATCAACAGCGAAATACTTGGTATAGCCGCTGCCCTTGTGGTTCTTTTGGGTATGGGTGTGAGCGCGATGGTTTTTCTTTTGCGCCCCCTGGCCGGGAAAGTATTGATTCATACCGATGATCTGCAGTCAGAAATCCGAGTAAAAACGGCCGCTCTCCAGATAGAGTTGGATGCACGTAAGCGTATACAAAAATCTTTGTCTGAAAAATCGCAGCGACTTGAAAAGGTCAATGCTGAATTGGACCAGTTTGCCTATATTGCTTCTCATGATTTAAAAGCACCGCTACGTGCCATTGCCAATCTGGCCAACTGGATAGCAGAGGATCTGGGTGATCGATTGGATGAGGGCACCAGTAAACAGATGGACTTGCTCATGAGTCGTGTGCATCGAATGGAAAATCTTATCGAAGGCATATTGAACTATTCCAGAGCAGGTCGTGAATCTGTACCGAGTGAGTTAGTGAATACAACGGAGTTTGTAAGAGAAATAGCAGAAGGCCTCGCGGTTAAACCAGGATTCGAAATTAAGATACAGGAAAATATGCCTGTATTTGAAACCGCAAAGGTGAGATTAGAGCAGGTTTTTGCAAACTTGATTTCAAATTCACTGAAATATCACAATAAAGAAACAGGAAAGATTGAGGTAGGGTGTAAAGAGTTAGAAGATCAATACGAATTTTTCGTAAGAGACGATGGCCCTGGCATTGCTGCTGAGTACCACGAAAAGGTATTTAAAATATTTCAAACGCTACAAGCTCGAGATACTATCGAAAGTACAGGCATAGGACTAACCGTAGTCAAGAAAATAGTCCAAGAGGAAGGTGGCAATATTTCGATTGAATCAGAAGAAGGAAAGGGTGCTACTTTCCGCTTTACATGGCCAAAGGTTACGAGAAAAAATGAGGAATAGTATGGCAAAAGATGATATCGCAATCCTATTGGTAGAGGATGATGATGTGGATGTAATGAATGTGCAGCGCGCATTCAAGCGAAACAATGTACTAAACCCTTTACATGTAGCCAGAAATGGTTTGGAAGCATTGGATATGTTGCGCACCCCTGGAATGTTGAATCCTTATCCCAAGATTATTCTCTTGGATATCAATATGCCTAAAATGAATGGGCTAGAGTTTCTAGAGGAAGTACGTAAAGACGAAGAATTAAAGAAGTTGAGTGTATTTGTACTAACAACTTCAAACGCAGATAGGGATCGTGTAGAGGCTTATAATTTGAATGTGGCCGGATACATTATAAAGCCGGTTGAAATGGATAACTTTCTGAATGCTATTTCCAGTCTTCACATGTACTGGAAATTGATTGAATTGCCATAGTCGGCACATTACGTAGTAGGAAGTGACAAAATGTCAGACCGAGTTTTAAGAGTGTTAATAATCGACGACGACGAAGTGGATCGTCTTTCAATTAAACGGGCTATCACTTCAAGCAATATGTGCGCAGAGTTTATTGAGGCAGATAGTGTAAACTTGGCCTTTAAATATCTCGAAGATAGGTCATTTGATGTCGCGCTTATTGACTACCAGCTTCCAGATGGCGATGGTCTAAGCGTAATCAGAACCATGCGAGAAAGAGAAATCGATACCGCAGTGATTGTACTTACCGGCCGCGGCGATGAGCAACTCGTTATGGAGATGATAAAAGCCGGTGCTTCCGACTATATTCCTAAAGGAAAGCTTTCTTCGGATGTTCTTTGTCGCAGCATTAATAATGCCATACGTATTCGCCAGGCAGAGGTGGAGAAACGCGTTGCAGAAGACAAGCTAATTCGATCGAATCAAAGAATAGAAAACATTCTTGAAAGTATTACCGATGCCTTTTTTGCTGTAAATAATGATTGGGAAATTAGCTATGTCAATAATCAGGCCGGTTTTCTTTTTGAGCACAATGTAGAGGGTCTGGTTGGAGAAAGTGTGTGGGAAGTTCTAGGATCTCCACCAAGTTGGTTCAAAGAAAAGTTTTTCACTGCTATGCAGGGCAAAGTTGCGATTAGTGTAGAAGGATTTTATGATTGCCTGCAAATTTGGCTAGACATACAGATATATCCTTCGAAGGATGGATTGTCAGTCTACTTCAGAGATATTAGTTCAAGAAAAGAGACCGAAGCAAGACTGAACTACCTTGCTACTCACGATATTCTTACCGATCTACCTAATCGCATGATGTTGATGGATCGATTAACGCAATCCTTGACACGTGTGCTCTGGCACAAACGTTCTGTCGCTGTTCTATTTCTTGATGTGGACCGTTTTAAACATATCAACGACACGTTTGGGCATTCTGCGGGAGACGAATTGCTGAGAAAAATTTCAGAACGATTACGCGCCTGTGTGCGCAGTGGTGATACCGTCGCCAGACTTGGTGGAGATGAATTTGTTATTGTCCTACAGGATTTGGCACATCAGCAAGACGTAGTCGAAGTAGCTGAAAAGCTTTTGGCTTCCATGTCACAGCCTATACAAGTAAGTGGCAACGAAGTAGTGGTTACGACCAGTATAGGGGTAAGCCTGTTTCCTAATGATGGTGACTCAGCAGAGACTCTGTTAAGAAACGCAGATACTGCTATGTATCGTGCGAAATCATCAGGTCGAGACAACTATCAGATGTACTCACCCAGTATGACGAACAGCGAAACAGAACGCATGACGATGGAGTCTCATCTTCGCAAGGCACTCGAGAATCACGAGTTCGTTCTTAATTATCAACCCATGATTGATACTCGCACCGGTCAAATTACCAGAGTGGAGGCCCTATTGCGTTGGGATCATCCAAACCTGGGTATAATTCCACCATTGGATTTCCTGCCGTTGGCAGAAGAAATCGGGTTAATCGAATACATTGGCGAATGGGTGATTCGGGAAGCCTGTGCGCAGTGTAAGGAATGGCAAAACAAGGGTTATACCGATCTATACATGACCGTTAATATTTCAGACAGGGAATTTCGTGCACAACGATTTATTGACCAGTTGGAAGAAGTGGTCAAAGATCAGGGGATCAGTAAAAACTATCTGGAGTTTGAACTGACAGAAAAGATTGTTGTACAAGATTTTGAAGCATCAATTAGTAAGTTGAATCGTCTACGAGAGATGGGAATAAAATTGGCATTAGATGACTTTGGTACGGGCTATTCTTCGCTTGCGTATCTAAAGAAATTGCCACTTAATACCTTAAAAATAGATCGATCATTCGTTGCAGACGTGGATGAAAGTCCGGAGGGTACTTCGATTGTGGCTTCGATCATTGCACTGGCCCACACACTTAATATGTATGTGGTAGCAGAAGGCGTTGAGACGGAAAAACAATATCAAATGCTGAAATCACAAGGCTGTGATGCATTACAGGGATATCATATCAGTCCCCCGGTTCCCGCTAAGGAGTTGTTGGGATTGCTGAAGAAATACGGCGTAGCACCTGCCTCGCGTATTGCCTGATAACCATCTTACAACTAGATAATTGGGCTTTCTGGATTAGGGGCTGGCATCACTTCAGGTGCCAGCTCTTCTTGAAATTCATCCACCATCGCTTCGACTCCGTGAATGTCTTCAAATCGAGCCAGGTGATACAGCGCCTCGCCTTCATTCACTAAGGGTAGATTGGTTCGTGAGATTACAATACCTCCATAGGGGGCAAGTATCTCCGTTTCAGATTCTCCGAAGGGATCGGAAACGATGCCTAACAATGTTCCATTTTTTACTCTTCCACCCAAGGGCACCAGAGCACGAAAAATTCCACTATCAGAAGCACGGATCCAGGCACTGGATCTGGCGACTACTGGCTCGATGATCTTATCCAATTTTTTTTGCCGCGGTGGCAGCATCTCTAGTGCACGCATCACGTTCACCACACCCTTAACTCCGGCACGAATTGATATTTCGTCAAATCGCAGGGCCTCTCCCGCTTCATAGAGCAGCATGGGAATGCCTTTTTCTGTCGCCGCTTCTCTGAGTGAACCATCACGCACGTTCGAGGAAATGATCACCGGGACATTAAAAGCGTGCGCTAGCATCTCGGATTCTGGATCTTCCAGGTTGGCGCGAATTTGAGGCAGGTTATTCCTGTGAATCGCAGCAGTGTGCAGGTCAATACCGTGGGTGCACTGGTTAACAATTTCCTGCATGAACAAGTTGGCCATGCGAGCAGCCAGCGAACCTTTTTCACTGCCTGGGAATGAGCGATTTAAGTCTCTGCGATCTGGAAGATAACGTGAGTGATTGATAAAACCATGAACATTCACAATGGGCACCGCTACCAGCGTACCTTTTATTTTTTTCAATATTGGTAGTTTTAATATGCGGCGTATGATTTCAACACCATTTATTTCATCCCCATGAATGGCAGCGCACACAAACAGATGCGGACCCTCGGTTTTGCCTCGTACAATATGCACAGGGATTGGCATCGGCACATGGGTATAGAGCCTGCCAGCAGGGAGTTCTGTGGTTATTCTCGTACCAGCAGGAATTTCTTGTCCATTTATGAAAAAGGACCTACCCATTAACCTTTGCCTTTGGTTTTAGTCTTGTTGGGTTTGGCGTTCTTTTCAATAAAATCCACGATCATACTCGCAACGTCTTTACCGGTCGCTTCCTCTATCCCCTCCAAGCCAGGGGAAGAATTGACCTCCATCACCAATGGCCCGCGGTTAGATCTGAGTACATCTACCCCTGCCACATTGAGCCCCATCACCTTGGCGGCTTTGATTGCTGTAGTGCGTTCCTCTTTTGTAATCTTAATGAGAGAAGCCGTTCCCCCACGATGCAGGTTGGAACGGAACTCGCCTGGTTGGGCCTGTCGTTTCATGGCCGCTACCACTTTATCGCCCACCACGAGACAGCGAATATCAGCGCCGCCAGCTTCCTTAATATATTCCTGAACCATGATATTGGCTTTCAGGCCCATGAAGGCCTCAATAACGCTTTCTGCCGCCTTTTTAGTTTCAGCTAATACGACACCGATGCCTTGCGTACCTTCCAAAAGCTTAATCACTAGGGGTGCGCCGCCAACCATCTTGATCAGATCCTGAATATCGTCTGGGTCGTGTGCGTATCCTGTGCTTGGTAGACCAACACCCTTGCGCGCCAGTAATTGTAGCGAGCGTAGCTTATCCCTTGAGCGGGTGATCGCAACCGACTCGTTCAGTGGAAAGGCACCCATCATCTCAAACTGCCTCAGCACTGCAGTCGCGTAAAAGGTAACCGAAGCGCCTATTCTCGGTATGATTGCATCGAAGGGCGTTAGAATTTCACCTTTAAGATGGACTTCGGGCTTGCTTGGTACCACGTCCATATAACAGCGCAATACGTCTAGTACCACTGCCTCATGACCGCGTTGCTGGCAGGCTTCCATCAGCCGACGAGTCGAGTAGAGTTTTTTATTTCGGGAAAGGATT
>Ga0224501_10000496_pt1 | contig 31276 bp, 32 predicted proteins | sample SF_Oct11_sed_USG_4_FD_169105 | JGI IMG/M metagenome (GOLD analysis project Ga0224501, IMG submission 169105) | Sediment microbial communities from San Francisco Bay, California, United States - SF_Oct11_sed_USGS_8_1 | ecosystem: Environmental > Aquatic > Marine > Sediment | place: USA... | reverse complement strand
CATAAAAAGAGGACATTGGTGCGTGGCAATGAGCTCCGATAATGAAAGAAGTGGCTCATGAATACCAATTCCCATGTGATAAGCCGTCAAAACCTGAATCTTGATTTACAACTCGAAGTAGAACTCGCACCTAATGGTTCACAACTATGCCTTGATCCATCATCAATCCCAATCCCTTCACTATTGCACTAGACACAATGATGATGTTTAGACTTACATTTTGAGAGAGCCATTGTGGCAACTAGAGCAGATTCCGGTCGTCTGAGTAACTTTGTGTTTTGGTCTTACCAGTCCAGTCATATAATAGGATCATTCTGCCAGCCCCTGGCTTGGTTCAGCAGTATTGTCTTACCAACTGGCAGAACAAAATACCCAAAATCCAATTGAGCAGATCCTTGTGGCTTAGGTAACTATACTGCTTAATCCGAACGGCTAATACTGCCTATAGCTTTTCTGCCTCCTCTGTCCACTGCGCAAGAACATTACTTCTGATCACTGCACCTATTACTGAACTACTGTATATAAAATTTTATGCAGCTTTGTATGCTCATGAATAAGCCTAGCAACATTGAATTGATTAATACTTACTTTGCCAAGACTAAGGCAAACAAATTACTATTCCCCTTTTGTGAGCTCAAGGTAATGTATTTCTGTAGTTTTCGACGATTTTACTGGTATTTAAATTGATAAAATATCATAACTAAAATGATTATGTACCTCTCTTGTTCTATCAAAATAGATTACGTAAAAGCCGACGGTTACTAGTATGAATATACAAGCCAACTTGCAGGCGGGATGCAAAACTCATAGCCTTTAATTGCGTAGAAATAATCATCCTCTGCAGTTAGCTTTGATTTTCGCATTTATTTGTATATCATATAATATTCCCAGATTTGTGCTAACTTTGTTCTATTTGGGTTTCGGGGATAACTATTTGGAATACAAAACAACTGCAGCACCATGATTTCGGTCAGCTAAGCTTGAAATATAATTTGCTGAAAGGATTGCGCTCTCTTATGTCACTATTATAGAACCAGAATTCCACTCTTGTGAGGCTTGTTTTTCTTTCCCTAACAACCACAACTTATATTATGTTGTATAGGTCCAACAATAAGCCTCTGAAGTCATTATAAGCTAATATCTCATTATGCCTGCGTAGTCAAAGGGCGAGGTGAATGAAAATCAATGTATTTTATTACGTAAGTGGTCAAAGCCTCTGTAGGCAACCAATGGTATCCTATATAATTATGGCATACCTATAAAAAATGCATGAGCTTTGCCTCCTGAAATAATATTTTACCCCGCCGCAGACTACTTGTTGTTGGACTTTATGATACGGCAGAGGCGAAGATTTGCAACGCTATGATTTGCAACTGGGCAATCCAAACTTTTCGTTTTCTTCTGATTCTGTTGGGTTTAACTCACTTCGGTAAGTATGAGGGATTTTTTTCTGGTACGCCTGTTTCTGACTGAGTAACTGAGAACTTTGCAGTAATACATGTATCAGCTGATGAGCCATACTTACATTATACTTCATTTCAGGTTGCTCGCAATCGAATGTCGGCAGACAGTTTGCCATTGTGTTTACGGAGAATCAAGTGGAGTCTCAGTATTTTCAGGGCTACAATCTCCACCTGTATATCTCATTAGTGGGCTCTGTCAATGAGGCGACAGTCCAGATCAGTACTCCGCGACGTCAACTGGGTGATGTAAATTGGGCTTATACTGTCACTCGTGGGGAAGTGCTCAAAGTGGGTATTCCCTATGAGCTACGACTCGTTGGCACTGGAATCACTGATAAAGGGATCTCTGTTACTGCCACTGGTATGCACCACCCTTTGCATCTGTTCTGTGGCAAAATTATAAACCAGCCATGCCAGCATCGCCTATCGCAAGCAACTACCCCCTCAATGAACGGTGGGCACCATTGGCAGTGTATGGCAAAAGAGCACCCCTTCAAAGGAAACTACATGGCCAGCACAAACTAACACGCAAAGCGAAACTAGGAAAACGAACCGTCGGAAATGCCAAACGGCGCATGCGCGGCCTTAGCTTGAGCCCGCGGGCTTTAGCCAATTGATTCTAGTCCTCGGCCTCTAACTCAGACTGTCAGTAGCAATGGTGCTGCGTTCCTACAGCTATCAACAACCTCTAGCGGAGAAGGCCGCTGGCTGAATTTGCAAATTCAGCTCTCGCGAAGAATTTTTTACGTGAACATCGCAACAACCGCTGACTGGCTCACACCGGTGTCTGACCTACTTCGAGCAAGCAGGCACCAACGGCACACCAACTTAATGCCGCGATGCGCAGGATCTATCCAGTCGTGTGCCGCCCCAAGTGTAGCGTAATCCGTTTTCCTAGCCACTCCAAACATCGGACATTAGGGCACGCGCCGCTGTAGCCAGGTACGTTTTGCGAAAAGCTTAGCATTGGCTGGTTTTGGCACCCCTGTTGAACTAGACCCCTTCTCAGAAACTAACTACGTTACGTTTCCTTCGAAGGGGTGATAAACAATAGATGGTTGGCTGCGTAGTTTATCCAGATAAGCACACACTTGGAGGATTATTCGAAATTTGGAACCAATTGGGTTGAGCCGAAAAACCTTGACTGTGTTACTCAATGTAGTCAGGTCTTTTTTCATTCGGTCCATGATCTCCCGGTCCAAACTATATCTAGACAAATTCATTTATTTGCTGGTTGTAGATGATATCGCATTGTATGGTGTGAATCAGGAGTTCCGTTCCACAGACGGTTTTCTTTGTTTACCCGTGAGCGCTCTTGCAACGGATTACTACGCTGTCACATTCTCGCCCGCGACTCTGTCAACCCAGATTGCTCTGGTCGCCTCTAATCCCAGCACTACTGTACAGATAACTCTCTCCAAGGATCCATCAGTGATGGTGGAATTCCCTGTAGGAACTCTTAAAAGAGCCGGAGAGTCTTTCTCAGTCACTCTAGATGCCTTTGAGGCGATACAGGTATGGCGTTCCTCATATTGATATATTGATAACTGTTGGGGAAATTTATCGACGATGGCGCTGTTAACCAGTATTGTTGACTCCGTTCCTAGCCTGTTTTTAATTATTGCCATGAACTGTAGAGATGGTGAGGTCACATTGCATCATCTATGGTAACATGTGAGAAAAAAATAGTCAGACATCCAGGAGGGTAAGGGTAGCGGGAATGCTTTCAATATACATCCCTACTTGATAAAACTGGCCTTTTTCACGTCTCAATTTCGTTTCATTCCCACTTAACCATTGTAATATTGAGGAGGCTAACCAAAAGTTTCAGCATTAAAATTTTTCCTTGGTTGATATGGCGGTACCGGAGAAACAATTGTTCTTTGAGCAATTCAATGTCAGACTCAACTCAAACATGCCAACATCGGCTGCAATGTTGATTAAATTCCATTGAATTACTGAATAAGTTCTATCGACATCTGGTTTTGTACTTGTTGACGCATGATGCCGGAACCACTTGAGTAGTCGCCCCGCTACAAAAGTTTTCTCAAAAGCATTTACAAATGCACTAAGGGCTAGTTCTCATTAATAATTGCATCTTTGCTTCAGATACAAAGCTCAAGCGGTGACCTGACTGGCACCCACATTTCAGCCAGTCGGCCTGTATCCATGTTCAGTGGTAACATCCGTACCAGTGTAGGAGTTGGACAGAGTCGGGATCACATGGTTGAGCAGATGCCACCTAGTGTTACATTGGGACACCACTATCTCTTAACACCAGTTCCCCTTCGCACTATTGGAGACAGGTAAGAGTTAGGATTATCACCGATGCTCCGACTTCCATGCAGGCTTTGATGTCTTTGATAAATAGTACTAAAAGTGGCTTCTACTTAGTTTAGAACTTTGCCATCCGATTTAACGGAGCTCCTAAGCTTGAGGCTTGTTGGAGTAGTAGAAGGTAGAGATTATTAGAGGACCTCATTCTCACAGTGGGCACTCAGCATGACTAGAACTTGAACATTTAATCTTGAGCCATTGAGTTATCCTGATTTTCCCACTCAAAGCATACAACTCAACAATCCATGACTACCAAAGTCAGCAGTACAAAACTCATTCTATTTCATGATTTTTCACATTAAAATCATCCATGAGCACTGACCCGGGGACTTGGAAAAATTAATTTGGTTTTATAGATTCATCATAGTGGCAAGTAAAGACAACTCTGATATATTTATAAGGGATGTCGGTAACTTCAGCCTACTACTGGCTGGGCACAGCTTGGAAGGTTAGTGCACCTACTCGAAAGGAATACATGATGATATTCGCCAAAACCTACTGCAGCTTTTGCATCACCTAATAAAGGTCAAGTGGACCTATAATGGATTATTTTAAATGTATCCTCTTCATCCGATTTAAATCTCTATGGTTTTGCAGGTTACAGCTGTTAGATCATACTCTTTTTATATTTTATAGTGGTGGTTGTAAATCCCTCCGAGCTACTATCTAATAAACCTGTGCTGGTGACACAGATAATACAAAGTCAGATCTCCTCCGGAGAGACGGCCGATCCCTCAATGATCATTGTTCCCCCTGTCCAGCAATTCGGGACGATGTTGCAGTTTGTTGTGCCTCAGGTAAGAAACCGAGTATAATAGTTAACACCCAGTAGTTAGGCCTTAGTATAAAGAGCATTGGTTGGCAAAACCTACATGACCACTCACTTGGCCTTGGCAATATAGTAATCATCTTATTCTCAAAGCAAAAAACATTTGACCCAAGTTTCAATATGGAACAGTCAACAAAATCCCTCCTTTCCAACTGCTGAACAGTACTGCTTACAGTATTGATATTTCCTCTAAATTGAGAGTTGTTAGGGGTTCCCATCCTTCATCGGCTAGAAATCAATCAGAATACTAGCAGTCCTCTGGGGTAAATGTTGATATCGATGCCGACCGCGCCTCACTTTTGAACTGATGGTATTTTTCCAGATAGACATAGATGGGTTGTACGCCCATTATCTTATCCTGGTGAGCCCTTCAGTTGCAATGTATAGCCTGTTATTGAATGGGGCAACCGTGGTGCCCCATACTTATTGGTCATCAATACCAGGTGAAAGCCATCACAAAGTACCCATTGAACAAGCGCATGAAGCTCTGGTCCTCACTCACGTGATCACACCATTTATTTCACATAACCTGCAACTCAGTGTACACTCTGTGCACTCAAAATCAAACCCGTGATCACCTAACATACTTATACTGGTATACTGTATACTGATATACCAGGAGGCACTAGCTTTTTGAAATATTCGTCTATCAGGAGAAGGAAAAGAGGAAAAGGTCTCTCAGTGGCGGGTCAATCTGACCCAGATCGAGATGGGAAATTTAAGCATACAGGTTGCTCATTCTTTCCTGTTATTACTGACACACTGCTTGCCGATTTGCACCCAAGGACATTTTAAAATCAAAATACTTTTTACTTGAACGATCAAATTAACTCACGGTACTTCACTGCAAGATAGTATGGATGCCATATTCTGACAAGAGTTATCATTAAGCTCAAACAATTTATAGGTACCTCCTATGTGACGAGCTATCTAATGATGTCACCAGGTGTCTATATTCTCAGTCATCCGAGTGCCAAAGTTTCAGCCCTACTGTATGGTAGCGCGGATAGACAAAGTTATGGCTTTCCTGTATCAATGGGACAGCATCAGCTTCAGGTAGGAGAACTCATTGTGGGCCCAATAGATGCTCTATCCATTGGTAAGACACTAGTCCCTATATACTTGATGACAGAAACATCTGTATTCTAGTGTGTCCCGACTGCAGCTGTTATGGGCGATACGCTGGATAATGACTGCGATGGCTCCATCAACGAGGAGATTTGTGATCAAATAGGTGAGCTTTTTCTTATACATTGTTGTTGAGCGAACATAATTACTTTTCCTTCCACATGTATTTGCTTCGATTATAATTTTATTTCATATTATTATTATTTGCCTGGACTAAGATTGTCTTCAGTCTGAGAGCCAACAGAGCATACAAATTCCCATTGCTCCTAAACCGTGAATAAAATAATTTTAATATTTTCTGTAGACAATGATGGAGATGGCTTGATTGACGAAGACTGCTCAGGTACTAATGTTGCATGGTTCCTATGCTTCTGTGTTTGGATGCATCTGAACAGCAGGACATGAAATCCAGAATTTGTGGTTTTGCTTCCCGATTTGAGGTGGTTTTGTCCTTTGCCATTGCTTTCTTGGACACTGAAACCAATGATCCTAAATTCCCCCATGCCCCCAGAATGCCAATGGCTCTTCAACGAAGTGACTTTCATCCAATACAGTTTCCACAGTCGATGGAGATGTCTGTATGTACCGGTAAGAATGATTCTAAACGCCATGCCTAAATCATTCACCATGGTTCCAACAATTTTTTGCCAAATACAGTACCATGCTACATCAGTAGCACTGTTTAGGGGTGAAGGCAGTGAAAGTTCACATTATCCTTTCCTTTTTACAGCTGCGGAATCGCACATGGGTACACGGTTTTTTGCCCTCTTCTTGGGGAATCAAGCGGGAATCATCAGCTCCGATTCCCTCTCACTTCGCATATCAGGATCACTGGGCTGGCTTAATGTAACAGCTCCATTATGGAATAATCCCTACATCTTTACCACCAACAAGATGGATCCATACACACATAGCAACATTCAGGTTCCATATACACTCGAAAACAGAGGTCGGTACAATCGCACCTACACTTGGTGACACAAAAATTTATTTGGTTTAGTGTTTGCTTTGCCATAATAAGCTCTCTGCACACCAGGGTATACTCAGGAAAAAGGAAGCAACACTTGTGGACTTGTTAAGTATGTGTTCCTGAACTCATGATGTAAACAGATGAACAAAATCATGGCACACAACAGATGGCTTTGATTTTCATGGCACTTTTGTTGTAATATTTTGAGTTATCTGCTCTTTGTGTCCAATATCTGTGTGTTCAGATACATAGACATTGAAAAATTCAATTGTACTCACATAACAACTGATGGGTCAGCTTTTGTTTTTCTCGGATTTGTTTGTGGTTTTTGGTTCTTTTAGCAACATGTGAGGTAAAATCAATCAGGACATACCAAAGCCTTGCTTCATATATCTCACCTGTTTTTATTCATTTTTTTTGCTGCATGGGCCCTTGGCCATCCTACTTAACAAGTCTGGGGTTTTTTGAAGTGGTAGGAGCTAGGAATCATGCGAGGAGCTCATTTTCACAGTGGGTGCTCAGCAAAACTAGGACTTGAACCCGGGACCTCTCAGTCTTGGCCCAAGCGCTCTATTTAGCTACCCAGCTCACCCCTATCTAGCATATGAAACTCTGAATCAGCCTAAAATGAAGATAAAATCACCAGACAGTTTCTTCTTGTTATAGGCACAGGAAAGTCTAACAAAGGAATTGTGACACAGTCACAATATCCAGTGACAGCTCTGCTAGTCAACATACAACGGAACTCTTCAGATGTGACACTTCTGATTCCACAGCAGTCTTTGGGTAAATGTTATGCCATTATGGTGTTATGTGCGCATATGACTTTTCTAACCGAGTGCGTAGTAGTTACTACAACACTCTTATTATTGGTGAAGACACTGTTCTATTTGATAGATGTAATATTTAAACCTCAGTCTTAAGGCTAGTCATGATAGCTCAGTGGGATATCTCACTGTCTGTCCTCCCTGTGGCCCGGGTTCAATTCCCAGCCATGGTGGAGTATTTCAAGGGATATTTCCCTGGCTGACCACACTCTGCCAACCCGTCCTGAGCCAGCGTGGCAGAAAATGGCTCAATCTCCCCTCGATGACACTGCAAAACCTGTGGACAGCGAGGAGGAAGGCCAAAGTCCAACCACGGACAGATGATGGCTTATAGTAAAAAAGAATATTTAAACCTCAGAGTGTTTGATTTTTTTTGCGGTTACTGTGGCATTTGTAGTATTAGGCACTCTATATGTAGGGAGGAGCATGTATTCCGTATTGATGTATCAGTCGCATCCTGTTGCAGGGCTAGATTATTATGTAGTGAGTTATCCATCTGCCCACACTCAGGTGGGTATAATGGCTTCAATGGAAACCACTGTGAGAGTTATTCTCCCTTCGCGTCCCATTACTTTGACCTACCAGAATGTGGAATACGGTAAGTAACAACTGCATATACCAATCAAATTAAATTAGTGAAAATTAAACGTGAACATGAACAAAGTAAAATTTTCCGGATCTGGCTCTAATAGATAGAGGAAAAACTGGGACAGTCAATTCTATAGTATAGACGCTTTATATATAGAGATCCATGCCTCAAAGTTGCGCGCTCCATGCCTGCTCCACATCTGTTACATATGGGTTGGTATGTAGTTTCATACTCAAGCGAACAATTTATTCATCAATGACTGCGGGTGAATTATCCTCTACTGTTGGCTTCTGTCCCACTAGGTTTACACATTTGATTGGTTATGACATTCAATAATCCATGGTGAAGTTTCTAATAATCTATATGTAAATTATTTTCAATGATTCCTTACAATACCTCTTCATCCTTCGTAGGTCCAGGAGCGACCATTCTAGTTGATCTGAATCAGTATGAGTTAGTTGAGCTCCAGTCAGGTGGTGATAGCACAGGCATTAAGATACAGTCTAATAGACCTGTGGCCGTATTCACTGGTAATCTTCAGTCTATTCAACATGCTGGCCATCTCATGGAGCAACTCCCCCCAACTAGCTACCTGGCTAACAGATACTATGCGGTGAGTTAGGGTGATACACAGTAAGTAAATGACTTAACACCTTACCAAAAGTCGAGAATATTCCCTTTAGTTGAACCCCGCATATGGAGCCTGACCATGCAATGACGATCAATGAAGGCCTCTCAGATATTCATTTTGTGTTGCATGTAGCTCAGCATCAGCGCAGTCAACAGACATGCCCACAGTGAAATTTCAGAATGATTAAATCATAAAACAGGTGAAAAACTATTGGGTGGAAATATGTTTCCATGGTCTACGCTGTATGGAGCCAGATGATTTCATTGATCGCATGGTTGCTGCATTATGTGCCAAGGTCAAGGTGCTTTTACAGCCTCTCAACAGGCAAACCTATCATCTATCCCAGCTTACTCTGTTATTGCCTTACAGATGTCCCGGCAATTGGGTTTAGCTGACTTGGTTCGGGTAGTGGCAACCAAACCCAACACCCTTATCACAGTACACAGACATGGCAGTGAAAGAACATACACTATAAGCAGTGCGGGAGATTTTATAGAGTTAGCTGAACCGACACAACTTGTTCTGACTGCTACCTATCCTGTGCTTGTGGCACATATTCTTCACCATTCTCTAGGCATTCAGGTAAACCGCCCACACTTTAAACTCTTCATTACCGTGCCAAAAGCTACCAAGAACACCATGACAATATTCTTGTGTTGTTTTGTTTTGTAGGCTGGAGTTAGCATGGTGATTATTCCCCCAGTAGCCCAATACTCATCAAACTATCAGATTATTCCTATTAATGGATTCACTTACCATCTTCATCTTACCATAGAAAACGGTCAGCAGGTAAATAAACAGAGGGAAGAAACCCAACAGAAAGGGTACAGCAACTCTGTAGACACCGGCATAAGGGTTTATTTGCCCATGGATGACTTCTACTCATTACTTATTCTGTACCATGCTCTGATACAATACCAGCCATAGTGACCAGACCACGATAGTCAGTTTATGAGGGTAGCATTGCGGAGCCTTGCTTACAATTTTGGTTGAGAGGACAGGGAACAAATACACCATATATAATTTAATGAGCAGCGGCTTTCATATTATATGCAATGTGAGACGCAATGACAGAGTATTAATTTAATGATGTTTATTAGGAGATAGGCTCTGTGGTTCGTGTCATGATACTGTTTTACAGGGTGGCTTGAGATTGGACGGAGAACTTTTACCTCCTTTAGTGTGGCAACTATATCCTGGAGGAGCATATATATCTGCCATACTGCCGCTGGGAGAGGGTGCCCATGTGCTGGCACACACTCGCTTAGATGCTGTATTCATGGCTATTGTCTATGGTTTTAATGAACGCTCTTCTTTTGCCTATCTCGCTGGGTCAGCCCACCATGACTTGTCTCACTTCAGTAACGCAGGTAGGATTTTTTATGAGGTATGATCATCATACCAAAGAGGCGGCAGCGTGATCTATGATCGACTGTCCAACACAGAATAGCTGAGTCATATCATACCAGCTCCTTTCTATTTGAGGTTCTGCATATTTTGAAAAACCTGTTTGCTTTTTTATTCTGACCCCGTTACCCAACCCATTTGGATTTAGTAACCTAAGGTTTGTTACTTATAATCGTTCTACTGCTCGTGCCCATGGCCATCGGCATCTCATTTCCCTAACAGACCATCAACAATATTTAGTAGTAGCATCAACATACATTGAGACCTTGTTATATACATATATATGTGTTGTAGATTCTTTCCAGCAAAAACCTGATTGGACTGCTGTCGTGTCAAGTCAGAGCCTGACACCAAACCCAGGCAAGTTTTCTGTTTTTGTTATTTTTTGGTCTTCTCACTACATTGGTAGAAAAACTTGTGCTTTAACTGGACCACGTTACAAAATAAATATAGCAATGATTCTAAATGATACTCATTCAATATTCTTTATTGAAAACTCTTCCTTAGCCATGATGATTTGTGCCAGAAGCTACATACATACGGTTTTCCGGTGTAATTTGAAGACTGCCCTGTATGTATTTTTCAGATAAGAGTACTTTTTGTGACCAGCAGTTTCCTCACTGTTCTGCGAGTCTTTTTGACTCAGATACAGACACTATGTGGATGGCAGTGGATAACCAATTACCTCAGTTCATCTCCTGGGATACAGATCGTGTTCTCACCGTGGAGTCTATCAGACTTATAAGCAGGGATGGAAGAATTGGTCGAGCTGGTCTCCTTTATTCAAACCAAGGGATCTATGGTGTGTGGAATGTGGTGAGGATAACATTTACTCTCTGTCATTACTGCGTAGGCAGGGGACCAGGTTTTCTGGCACATTTCAGGGCAGTATCACTGACCAGAACTATCCTTCAGCTCCAACAAGTTTACACAACTAATAACTATAGAGCTTTCACTTGGTCTGAGGTCAGCATTGTTCACCAAAACATAAATTCATTTGCTTCATTTGTAGGGGCAGATGTTTGACTTCAACTGGGGCAGTCGTTTGAGAAGATCTCACATAATTAATAGAGTCAACACAATAAACCTGACCCATCCTATCACTGCCCGGTATTGGAGACTTATGATATACGACACTCTATACCCAGATACCCAGGCTGGGCTAGCAGAGATTGCTCTTGGTGTTTCTAATGGTAAGGGTGCCAAACACTGTAGGCATTGGGTCATGGATTAGCCTTGTAGGGAGTATTTCCAATAGGTATAAAGGGGGCAGGCATGGGTGACAGAGCGCACTACTTCACTCACCCACTTACCAGTGTGTCAAGGCAGTTGATATGTTCAGTGTGGAGTTGCACACTCTTTCTTCCTTAGGCAGACTATAAGACGTTTTTTAATCTTGTGTTCTTGCTTTAATTGGTAACTTTCTCTCTTCATGTCGCTGCTCGTAATCATGATTACTAGTATCAGCTTTGAATGATATATTGTAGTGGTGCATGGCGACTGGAGTGAGTGGACATTATGGTCAGAATGTCCGGCTAGCTGCGGTGGTTCTGTGAGAAGTCGCACTCGTGCCTGTGACAGTCCCTCTCCTGAGAATGGAGGTTTAGACTGTGTTGGGGAGGACCTGATCACCGAATTCTGTGGTAAATATAAAGGTCTTTTGCAGTGGCCTTTCATTTTGTGGACAACTAAAGATGCTGCAGCATATGGATTCCATTAAAGCGTTTACTCAAAAAGTTACAATAAGATATGGTGGCTCACTTGAATTTGGGAGGAATTATCTCTAATTCATAATAAAAACTATTTAGTTAGTTTTTATGTAAAATGTCACTACTTTGCAATGAGGAATATCGATCAATATCTTCCACTGATTAGCCCAAAAGACTTTAAGTCAGAGTTTTTCAGCCAATATGGTTTTCTCTGTTGACTAGCCTGAAAACCGACATCCCTGCCTAGCTGTCGGCAATGGAAAGTTTGCTACAAGTCTTGCATTCCATTTATGAATGAGAGATGACACATCTTGCAATCTTTTAGTTCTGGATTTTCCGATGAAGAATTACCCGCTTTGAAATTTTGTTGACAGGTTCAGAGCCCTGTCCTATTAATGGAGGGTTTAGTTCATGGTTGGATTGGACAGACTGTAGTAGGACCTGTGGCCAGGGAAGCAGATCCAGAGGACGAATGTGTACCAATCCTGAACCACAACATGGTGGACTAGATTGCATTGGTAAGTGTCTCCTTCCATATTCACATCAGTCATCACAAACTTGTCCCAAATGATTTATTCTATGTAAAGGAAATTGAAAAAATATAAAAGGGTGCAGGTTTACTAAACCGTGTACAATAATTACATAATGGAAAAGCCACCCACTTTCATCTATAGCCTTAATTAGTATGTCAGTATGTAATTTCCATAACAGGTAGCACAGTCACATAGACCAGCTAGCTGATGTCACAGGCTCACAGTATTGCAATCTCAGTGCTATACACCATGTTTATCTGCAGGTGATTTGATGATGACAGAGGTGTGTTCGATTGACCCTTGTCCGACAGATGGTGCCTGGTCACAATGGGGTTCTTGGACACCTTGCACAGCTACTTGTGGAGGGGCGGTTCAGCTGTCATATCGAGCGTGTAATGAACCGCTGCCTCAGTACGGAGGCCACGCATGCATCGGCCCAAGTGAGAGAACCCAGTTTTGCGCCCAAATTGCGTGCAGCAGTAAGTAAAGTTTCTCTGGCCACCATATCTTATGACTTATCCTTTGACACAAATACTTAATTGAACGCCAGTAAGGACCGATACTATCTAGAATCCTTGTTAATGAGTCCACTTTGCTGGTTTCCTTATAGTAACCGGATCTACAGGAGCATCTGGATCTGTGGGAGCTACAGGCCCAAAAGGTGATCGAGGCTCTCAGGGTTATCCTGGCACCACAGGGCTCAAGGTATGTCACTTCTGTCAATCTTCTGTCCTTGTGAACCTAATACCATTGATGTTGACTATTGATCTGTGACACAGCCGACGCACCATTTATTTCACCAGGTTTAGTTGCCATTCACCTCAGATCTCAAGTAAATCAATAAAGATCTCAGGTACTGAGATAACACAGTCATGAACTGGTGGCATTTATATGTCATCGGGTATGAAGTAGTCTGCACTGACGGGTCAAAGCTTGAGAAAATCTGTCTATTTAGGGCGACATGGGTTCGAAAGGTGAGGTTGGTGCAACCGGCTCTAAAGGAGATATGGGTGACACTGGATTCAGTGGAATTTCTGGAGTGGCTGGTCTGACTGGCGCTACTGGCTCCACTGGTACAATGGGTGCCACAGGCCCCAGGGGTCTACAGGGTCCTAAAGGCACCATAGGGGCTCTTGGTCCTACAGGTAATACTCTCCTTCAGATGATTCAGCAAATAGTAGTATATTACTGCATGTTTATAGTAAATAAACTGAACTATATCTATAGTATGGCAGCGTATGAACATAGATAACATATTAAACAAAGTAGTAATGCAGTTGATGAATCATAAATAGCATACAGTATAATATTTTCAGGTATAGTTGGTCCACCTGGAGAGACCGGCCTGCAGGGAATAACTGGAGAGAAGGGAATGAAAGGAGATGTGGGACCACCAGGTCCTGTTGGAGCTTCCTACTCCGGTAAAGTCATAGACATAAGTCCAGGAGTCAATTTGGAAAATAGTTTATAGCTACGGCTGGCTAATTTTTTATATTTCAATCGATTTTATTGACAAAAACACCAGTCCAAAATATAATATAGTGTTCTGACCCATTGACCATCCACTACTGTCAGGCTTTGGATACCCATTTGATAGCTAATGACTGTTTGGTCTGTAACAATCTTGAGACTCAGAGGGGTGAGCAACTCCAACTGTATGTTGGGCATTTTGATTACCTAATTTAACCCAAAATTGTGGCCCTATCAGTTATCAAGGAGGTAAATTCAACTTATATTTTGTATCAGGCCAGAATGAGTGCGAAAGAGAGAATGGAGGCTGTGCCTATGGCTGTGAGAAACTTATCTTTGGATATGTTTGTACCTGCCCTACTGGTTTTATCCTTGAAAGAAACAACAGAACATGTTCAGGTGACTCTTCTCTGTTAGTTTATCCACACCAGATTCACACAGTGTGTTATAGTTCATTATGGGACCGGTTGGAATGGATCAGCATAACTATCCATAGTGTATTAAAGGGGTTATGACACGGCCGATGGTAGAGGCACTTTCGGAGCTGTGCTCCCCATTCTTAAAGAGAGGCAACTGCACATTCATTGCAGCAATAGCGAATTGTCTTTTTCCAAAAAACGAATCTCTGTCACTCGAATAACTACGGCTGAAATAGCCCAAATAGAAATAAAATGGGATCTAATTACTAAAATTTAGTAACCTAATAATCTTTACTCCCTCATAACATCAAGTAGAACTCGAAATTGAACGTAATATTGGAGAAAACCGAAGTTATAAGAAGTGCTTTGCCGGTTTTCTCTAGCCCCAAATAGAGGCCGTTGCATTCGGGCCTCTATCCTTTTGCAATAATGGCACTAACGCTCACTGACAGAGGTGAAAAACTGCACTCTGAAACCCTATTTCTCTATTTTTGTTGAACATTTTCTCCATATAGACTTGTGTAACTACAAGTCTAGTGTACACCTGCAAGAAGATTTTCCAAACATCAGCGTGTAAGCCGAGAACTCAACGCAAACACCAACAGCTCTGTGGTAATTTCCTATCTCGAGGCCAATTCTGATGCATCGACGGTCTGAAAGTGCGTCACCGAGGGCTCTGAGTATGCGCATTGGATAGGGCTATATCCAAGCTTTCATTTGAACTGGGTATTGAGCCCATTTGTTCATGGTAGGCTTCAGAATCTACAAACAAGTGAAGACACGTTTGACCATCTCATAACCCCTTCAATATCTACAAAGCAATATCGCCGCAATAAACGGTGAGGTCGCTGCAGCATTCAATTCGCTGTTGTCTTTTTATACATTTTGATATAGGAAACTCATTTATGATAGCTGGATGCCCGCGGGTAAATAGCTTTGGTAAACTTGTTAAGGGGCGACTTTAGTAAATCGCTCCAGAATGCTGGTATTATGGTTCAGCTATAGCACGAATTGAAAGTTGATACATGTTTGATATTTTGTTGGTTATTTACGCTATAACTTCACCATGTTACAGATCAGAATGAGTGTTTGGTGGATAATGGTGGATGTGAGATCATCTGCCATAATACTCTGGGAAGCTATCACTGCAGCTGTCAGCCTGGTCTATCTTTATCCGCTAATCTACATACCTGTGAAGGTATTATACTCTCTGCATTACTATGCCTGACTCAGTCATACCCTGTCTACTCCTCCAGTACGACTCTCTGAGATCACCAAGATCACCGGCAGGTCCCAATCAGTGAATAGGGAACTAGGTCACTCCATAATAGTTAAAGATCTACCTCTCATTTCTTGTAAAGAGTGCCTGAACTCTTGACAGATAATGTGTATAACATGGCTCAGATTGATAAACCCTCAACCCGGAACCTTAAAATGGCCACGGGAAACTATGTCAAGCTCAATACCATCCCACAAGACCATGACAAATACATGTAAGAAATCGCCTTTCCGCAGCATATCATCATTATCATGTCTTGATTATATAATACTTATAGCTTAAAGGTTGGATGACGAGGCAAATTTCATTCAGTTGAAATTTTCCCGCGTGACGTAAATTGTCGCAAAAGACATCACAGCGGGTCCACGTTATTACATATGCGCGCCTGCGCGATCGGTAGCCAAAGTCCAACTTCTACAACTTTGTCACACTTCTGACTACTGTGATCGAAGTATGAGCGCGAAATGGGCCCAAAAACGAAAACAAATACCTACGACTTCACTCAGTTTGGCTTATTCCTAACTCTTAGTTTACCTCGCAATCAAAGTGAGTGATACTAACTCGGTGACCGAGTGAATTTACTCACCTCTTTTGAAAACGGTCTTTCAGTCTTAGTTTGTGTTCATTATTAATAGCAAAACAAGTGTTCTTATTGCGTAAACAGGCCAGCAGTATGTTTGCGACCTAATCCTATTCCAAGTGGCTGTCGGACGCTGTAATATGTACGGTTTTCTACCAGTTGAAGCCATGGCGTCAACTCTACCCTTCAGCATGATCGTTGTAGCAGGTAGCGTGCATTCCCTGGGATTTCCGGGCAATATCGACCAAACATGGCTCTCTTTACGCTTGTTCTGACAAACCTGGAGCTAGTGATTCCACTCTAGATACATTCTCAGCGCTTGTGTACAACCTTAGGAATGTGTCAATGGTTATGAGGTGTCCCAAATATTGGGACACTCTCTGTAAAGCCAGGTAGAAAACCATCAGCTTTGACTGCCTGGCCATTGACTAGTCATCAATTTTGCGATATTATATGTCATATAAATGGCCGATTAGGCTCCGCCCTTTTAAAAACGTTTTTAGAGGGTGCCAATTTTGCAATCTTTAGCACAGATTTAAGGGCACTTCTGCTGTGTCTATTGCACTGTTACTTGACTCAGGAAGGTTTCGAGACATGCTGATTGTGATCAGTCAAAAGAAATTTGCCTCGTCATCCAACCTTTAAGGATGAAACTCCCCAAGCGCATACGTACTCGATGGAGTTTTGCGCTTTCACACCAAACTCACCAAATGCGATGGATGCATAATTACAAGCGTGCGCAACTCTAACTTCTCACAAAAGAGGACTCGATTCGTTACCGCGTACGCAAGTGAGAGATCAGAGACAATTAGAATGAGCAAAGGTTGCAGGATATGAGAGACTGAGTTGACCCCTAGGGAAGTGTAGTTTGATAATGAATTGAACAGAATTGATCACAAACTAATGGACAAGTTGGACGGTAGGTCAAACAGGAGTTATTTCAGTTAATGAAAACACTAAACTAGTCAAACACTTTTTCGATTGTTATGGGTAACCCCTAAAACGTCCTCCATAACCAGTACGCGTGTCGCGGTCAAAGTTCAATCTCCTGAATCCAATGGGTACTTGGACATATTGAGAGGAGTTGCGGTCACGCAATCGAAAAATATGTGTAGCAGACAAATGCGCGCACATATGAGCTTGGTGAGTTTCATATTTTAAATGGATAGAAAAAACTGTTTTTTTTTAGAAAATACATTGAGACCTTAATTTCAATCAGGATGCTATTGATAATATGAATCTCTGATCCCTTTGTAACAGCCATAATAGGATTTCTTTTACACATCTACTAAACTGCCATGTATTCGAAGAAAAAACTTAACTTTGTTGGATGTTATAATTACTGATAAGACATGTGATAGGTATAGTACAATTTACAACCTTACTTTTAGATGTAAATGAATGTCTTACGGAGAAGGATAATTGTGCACCAGACGATATGTGTATTAACACTTATGCTTCTTTCTCCTGCTTATCCAAACAGATACAGACAGCCCAATTTACAGGTAAGTACTCGGAGTACTTACAGCACATAAAAAATACTATGATCAATCAAAGAGTTATCCCCCTTATTTCCATGATCCCAACAACAAGCCCATCAAAAGCCAAGCACCATGAAATGAAATTTCCTAAATGCTTTTATATCTCCTACAGTCCACCAAGTGAAAGCTGTATCAGTGGTACTGTTGTAGACACCTAGCCTTACTGTTTTTCTTTTCGATAGAAAGTCTCTGAAACTGGGTAGGTGTTAAGATGAGGCATCTTGAATATTTGTATATATGCTGATTTCACTGTGATTGCAGGCGCGCCCAGTCAAGCACTGCTCACCGATGATCTCATGATAGCTGTAATAGTGTGGCTAATCATTCTTACCTTCGTGGCTATAATCATCCTCATCGCTATCCTGCTTCACAGACAACAGATGAAGAAGCAGGGCAACATGTACTTACAGTACATTAAGGAGCACCCCAGACCAATGGGTAATAACCCCAGATCTGTATTCGCTTTTCCTACGATCACTTCATTGCAAAATTACAACGCATTTGAAGGATAGGCTCGGACTTTTCCTGATTATACCAACTTTGGCGACATATTAGCTACCTCTATTTATTTTTATGTATTTGTTTCTTTCTATGTGAAACTTTACATATATGACGTGTTCTTATTATTTGTCTAATAGTTATACGTGCAGCTTGCACTAATCTGTTATTTTCACTAGGAGAAATAGATCTTTGGATGGAGCCTAGTCGGAGAGAGATTCAAACTATTGCCAGCTAGCTATGAGCTATGAACACATGCACACAATAGAAAGGTAACAAATGTTATTTTATTATGTTTGTTTTATATTATTTACACATAAGAACGTAGTTATTTATTGTCTTAGACCATAAACTTAATCCAAAATATAGTCTCATTGCTGCATGACAATGCTGACTTTATGCGGCGGCTTCCACGCTCTATGTTCATCTGTTTCTGAGTCATTGGAGGCTTATGATGATCAGTGTAGGCTCATCTGCTATAGAGGCGTATCCAGATCTCCCTCACCGGCTATGGAAACTTTGGTTCGTGGAAAGATAACAAGACATCCAATCAAAATGGAAACCATCATGACAAGGTAGAACCAGAATAATGACCTGCAGAGAGATAGACAACATAATGGGTCAAATTCATCCCCAAGCCTCACTCCATACACTCCCCTACCCCATATCACTTCACAAAGCCAAATCACCTCGTTAGAGTGTACTCAGCCAAAGAGCCAGGTCACTCGGCTAGTGGCCTAACTGAGTGGATTTGTCACACTTAGACATCTGTGTTGAACGCTGGCTACCAATGTTAGAAACATATTCTATATTTAAATATATTTAAACCCGTAACACAACCTAAATGATACTTCTGAATCTCTAAGTGCTGAGCTCAACCATATCCTTCAAATATCGCTGTACAAACTCTATACTCAATCTCAGAAGCGATCGATTGAATGTCCATAGACTTGACCAGATTTGTTATTACCACTCGCAAGTCACTTACAGCTTTGAATTGCCAAAACTAACCATTAACTCCTATTTCCGCGTTGTTGTCGCCCCCTTCTCATTACAATTGACTTGGGTTTGGAACACTATCCTACCTATCGAGAATAACAGCAACAGCGTGCCAGTCATCACTAGTGTTTTGCTTTTTTAGCATTTCCTCCTGGTGCTCCACTATTGTGTGAAGTCTTTTCAATAATGGGTCATCCTCTGCCTGGTCCTTTGGTTCTTCTTTAGTTGGCTGTCCATTCTGTTTCCCTCCCGGCTTTGTCATCATCACCTGGTATTGCTGACATGTATTAGTCTTAATTACAATATCTATAAAGTTAGAATTAGGAGACTCTTGTGGGAATGTGTCTAGCCGACTGATCTGGCAAAGATAGGGTGAGTGGAAGGTATACCCCTTCAGCGATCCACCTGGCTAAATAGGTCTGCTTTGCCACCTGCATAGTAAGAGGGACAGCTTCATTGTGCCTCAGTGAATACCATAAAGGATGCAAAGGATCAAGAAACCCATTTCTCATCCAGTTATACAATAAAAGCCCTGCTCTACATCTTGGACCAAAACCCGCTACTGGCATTTGTTTGAAGTAAGTAAAGTCTGCTCAGATTTTTCATAATAACAATCTACACACAGTTTGACAAAACAGCCTACTGAATGGGCGATCAGGGTGAGTCGGCTGGCTTAAGCACAGTTACCCAACAACACGGGGCTATTTTCGTGTTAGTATGACAGTGTCATGTCTACAGCTATGGGATACATTACTGATTCCATTGTGTTCTAAAAAACTACATCAATATATACCTTTGACGGAAAGAGATTCTAAAAGGTAAGGTCAGTTATATCTCTGGAAAAAATCCTGATGTCTGCGTGGACCCCATGAAATTACTACGAATATAGGAGCTTATATGCAGGCCCAAAACAGAAAATGCAACCTACAGGGAGATGGTCAGAACATATACCGAGGTACTTGGCTTCATACGTTTATATATAAGGGGAATGCGATGGCAAAATATTGGTTAATTTTGAATGGTATCAAATTCAACTGTCACACTGGAATTGAAAAAGCTTGCGTGGGGCAATCTATAATCATAACTGCCATGATGGGAGACAGTGATTGCAGGATCAACTGATAATGGCAGAACACAATCATCATCAGAACTACTACAGTAGATTTACAACAACAGGTGCTAAGTGCATGCGAACCTTTGCTAGTTGTCTGATGTTGCAGTGCCTCTCTTCCCAGCTGACCATTTTTACGCATAGCAGCTTGCCTAATCCGTGTGTGAACTTATGAAGTATGTAAGGCACCACTCGATCACCCTCGGCCTGGTGGTTGATGTTTGATACGAACACAGCACTGACTACAGAAAATGCTGTCAGGCACATGGAAGACGTTATGTATATGCCTGGAAGAGAAGATTATCTCGTAGAGTTCTATGGTGACGTTTTATGGTAGTGTCATAGAAAGTGATTCACATTGGGTAAAATCACACTCGGAGTAGCAGCATTATATATCTATAAGAATGACTTGTTTCAGCTGTGGAAGAGTTGTATGTGTGAGTCTAGTTTGCTTCGCAAGTCGACTTAAGTCAATTCTTCGGTCAAAAGTAAGTGAGAGTATTATCATGTAGTCATTGGCCTGACACTGGGCCATTTCAAGGTATAACGACTGCGAATCGTATTTTGCTGCCTACATGAATCTTTTTGGCCTTACCGAAATTTCAATTCAATTTGAAAGCCTGCAGAATACAGCCCTACCCAATAAACAAAAACTTGTTCAATTCAAAGGGCAGTATCCTCTGGATTAACTGTTACTTACCTATGATTGGAACATGGAAGCTGGTAGAAGGCATGCTCTCAGCAATAAGTAACATGAATACTGAGAAGGCCAGCAAAATGGTAAGGCCTAAGTTAATCTTCTCTCCCGAATCAGGCTTCATCCAGAATGATAGTAATGTTAGGATGGAAAGCATCACACATGGAATCAGTATGTTATATACATAATACAGGGTCCTAAAAGTGATAAAGGAAAACCAATTACAAGTCACCATGAAAATAGGATACGGAAACCGGTGAGAGTAGACTTGACAGGTCCTTCTCAAAATCCCCAGAGGTTTCTATCAACTGTAGACTTACACGTAATGCGATCATAGAGCGATCAACAATAGGGTCATACCCCCACCCCTCTTGTAGTCAGACAGGCCTTCCAATGGAACAGTTTGGTATTACTGTATATAAAACGTGCTACAGACAGAATAATATTAGACTGAATAATCACTGGTGCATTTCGTGAAATCATTCCTACAAACCTTCTCTGTAGATAGATGATGAAAGTCACGTCATAGTATGGTGTGGGGCAACAGGTGTAAGTGATAACATTTGTCTTTGTCTCCGTTCGCAGTAATTTCCATTCACCGTTTGATTGATAGTTAGACAGATCTATCCCTTTCTTTCTTTGTGTCAGATTGACTTGGTATCCATCATAAGCCCACGATCCTAACTTCAACTTACAAATCTATAAAAATTTTCCATTGTGATACCATAATAAATTTAACATAAAAATCCGGATAATATTTTGGATAATGATGTCTGTGGCTTAGCACTGTAACATGACTGTTGTTTGTTTCATCCTAATTTCATTCATGCGTACTCTTCAATCCATTTTCCATGCAACTTTCACGGTTGAACCGAGATGAATCCCAAAGGATAATGACACTTGGGGGGGTCAAGACCTTTGTGAAATGACAAACATCTCTTACCTGATCATCGAACGGAAAATACTTGATGATAATCTCACAGTTGCCTCTGTACTTGACTATTGGAGGCCAGAAAACATCCCCTTTATATCCCACCATTGCTAATGCCTGCATATAACCTTCCTTGAGGTCATCCACACTGCAAGAATGATAGGCAACTAATTCACAGACTACGAAGATGATATCTATATAAGTACGGGTAAATATATATTTTGCATCATACATTAGATCAACAATCCTGTTATTTGTTTATAGAGTATTGAAGTTTATTAATCAAACCAGCCAAATTCTAATCTCTCCCAACACATGAACATACGTAAGTTATACTGACGGCGGAGGTATAGAATTTATGTTACGCAGCCGGTGAGCCTGATTAAAATTTTAGCTATTGCTCATTTGTAAAAAAAAGCAACACTGATTTCGTCGAATAATTCTAGAATATTAAAGGATTTAGAAAGCCATTTATTTGGAGACTTTTGATTCCAAGCAAAGACAAAAGAACTAATGTTCCCAAGATGATGAAGGGGTTCTTTGGATTAAGTTGCATACAGCTCAAACAGAAAGACCAGCTATAAAGCACTACCTACCTGTTGTATAACACAATATCAGGTAGCCATAATAGCTCACATGGTATCCTGATAACTTCTAAACCATTGAAATCAGCAGGGTTCCAGAGCAGCTTTTCATCATACCATTCCTAAACATATCCCTCAGAAATCTGATTGTACCTGCCTTCAGGTATAACATCAACTGGGAGAAGGCATATGGGGGGGGCTTAACGGGTAGCGCATTCGGGTTTGGATCAGGTGACCCGACTTCAATTCGAAGATAGAGCGCCACTTTGTGCTTTCTCCCTCGTCGGATTTGGGAAGCAACATTGAATTAAGGAGGCTCACTCATAGAGTACCAACTCTATAGGGGCAAACCACGGGCTGTTCTGAAAACAAGCCATTGGCTTAGTGATGCCATCCATGCAGAACAAGATGATCTCATCAACTACTTACAGAAAGCTTTCCTATCCCAATTTCTAATTTGTGAGCACATCTCTATATTTATCAAACATGATTTCACCTTAAACTGATACTCCATTTGATAAAGTCAGGTTTAGGTCTCATTAGTCGGTCTGAGACATTTTACCTGGGGTGTCCCAATCCACTCATGCACTACACATACAGTGTTATATCTGTGAGCAGGACAGTTGTGTCCGATACTCATCCGAGGTCAATCATATTATCATTGAGGTGAAGGACACACGTTCTGAATAGCTTAGTCTGCCTGGTAATTGTCTAAAGTGCTCAAGTTTGGTCAAAGGTTTTATTAGGAACAATTTACTGATGACTGCTCAGGCAATCTGTATAAAAAGACCGGAATGGGGTGACCTCCGAGAGTGTATCAGGCTAATTTGTATTATTAGAACCGATTAAACCGTAGACAGCATGACGGTCTACTCTTAATATCTCTTGACAGATCTCAAGGACAGAACAAGTTCCTGTAGAGCGATGGTGGGAACCATGATGATAAAATGTACTCATACACCTGTACCTCAATTTAAAGGAAATTGAAGGAATCTCGAAACTTTTCAAAGGATGATACATTTTGGTTTGGTTAGGAGTCAGCTAGTTAGTCATTTTTTTTCATTTTCTACACGGCTTCTCTGTCATTCTATTCCTTGACTCTCCTAAGCCAGTGACTTTTTCTGCATGGAGAAGCAGGAGGTGGGCATTATACGATGACCTCAAACCAGCGTCAAAGTGCTCTAGTCATACCAGTTTTCTGTATATAAAATGTCAAATGCCTTATTCTTAAGTGGTTGGTGTGTATAAAAATCATACCTGATCCAGCCAGACGAGGACTGTAAGTACTTGGTTCTTTTCATCCTACAACAGAAAACAATTCACAATAATCTATGCACATATAATGCAACTGTGCAATAGAGGAAACATGTAGGCGCCTGCAACAGTACTCCAAAGGGTAAATATCCTATTGAAAAAATTGAAATGATACAGCTGCAAGTGCATTGATCGAAGCATGGTGATGATGATGACACGGATCAAGGAATGAATTCAGATGAACTAGTAACACAAGGGGAGCTATGCAAACATAGAATCAACAGAACTAACTTAATTTAAAGATGGCTGGATTATTGGATTGATTTGCTTCATCTACATCTATGTACACTCCGGCAATTGAAATAGGATATTAGCAGCTAACATTGTGTGCAGGTTCTGTCTCGTCAGGGTCCATCACTTAGGTATAGATAGAGTGTATTGAGCTGTCTAGAGCCTGGCTGGACTCGTCAGGGTCCATCACTTTCAAGATAATGCCATGAAGCATGTTGGGGTTGAATTACGACTAAAGGACTTTATGTCATTGGACTGAGCACTGAAGTACCACTCGATGTCGATACAATTGGACAATTTAGGATATTATGATATCAATAACATGATTGCGAATAAAGTATGTGAGCATGTCCTCAAGGCAGCATTGACCTTTCCCTAGTACCTGTCCCACCAGCCTTGAGCTGAATCATAACCCAAGACTACATGGAGAAACGTCACTACTTACCACATCTATTTGGTTTAGAGTGAGTCCAATTTTTAACTGAACAGCGTGCGAGGCATTGAGCACTGGCCTCACTGATTTCTCATAGTTAGTCATTAGGGAAGAGAGCAGTCTTTGTTCATCCGACAGTTTCATTCGGTGTCCATCATAATCGAAAGGTGGCTTGGGTAGTTTTTTATGAAGAGTTTGTATGTGTTCGACTATCACAGTACTATTTGACTCGTCTACGATCATGTTGATTATATCACATATTATGGAAAGCGCGTCACCGGGGAGAACCAGTATGACTTCATCACTAAAGAGTCTAGCTTCAAAGTCTTCTAGAAGACTTAACTGGCGATTTCTATCCCCCATTCTGTGAATGTGTGTCAATTGATCCACCATTAGTTTCATCTGTGCCGCGAACCGGGGTGTGTCCTGTTTGCCTTTACTATTAATCCACAGAGATTGATTCAGACAGAATGATCCGGAGTAATTAGTTAGCTGGTATAATACTGGCTCATTTAAAGAGTCGTTCTCTTCAGAAACTATCAACGGCGTGCTAATGCCACCTGCAAAAAAACTGTTTAGTACCCCAGGTATTGATAGTTGTTAGACAGAGTTGTTTGGTTTCAGTATTTATATGTAGGTTTCCTGCATTATTGTACAGAAGCGCTTTTATTGCTTAGTTGAATTCAGTTCTCACGCACACAAGCTACCCCGATTCCGCCTCAGCAGTGTTTAATTTCCCCAGTGTCATAATTATGCCACCGACTTTCAGTCGAGTGCATAGTTGATACATGTATGATGACCGCACACATGACTGATATGGAACACTTCAATGCCTGATGTAATAATGGTAAAGCGGAATGTGGGTCCAACAGGAGATAGCAGGATGGTTCAATGGTAGAACGCTGAGATTACAACCGTGTAAATCTGGGAATGAATCCCGGTGATTGCAGGCTCCTGTTGTGAGTGTGCACTCCTCACGCTCCTCCTAGCTCAAAACAAGAACAATTATCGCTATTCGGTAGAGCGTTGATACTAACCCGCTCGTGGAGCTCCACGCAAACCCATAACTAGCAGAAAAAAACAAGTATCATCTGGTAGATGGAGAGTAGATAGCGGTGAACTTACCTGAGAATAGAATGATGATAAATAGAGCCAGCAGAATCATTTCTCTCTATTCCTGCAATAATAAAGTCGCCCCCTCTATAGAGCTGTCCCTGATGATACCGACCTGAAACCTTATTATAGTGTCTTTGAAGAAATTATCGAATCTAACCGCTAATGCAGAATCATTAATAAATCGGAGAGGATGATATGATTACACCTAAGCCTACTTTAAGACTGTGATCACTCAGCCAAGTTCACCAAAATGTATATATTATTGGGCATTAAGAGCGGAATTAAGCAAATATTTCCTTTATTATAGCAACCTTTGATGCAACAACATGAAGTTGAGGCCATAATATTTGTGATAATTGCCTGTACTCTTCCTATTATAGAAAATTTGTTTTAACATGTTTAGACGGATTAGTTTCTCACCCTAAACTACCGCCAACTCTTACCTGCTGCCTGCATGGCACTCAGACATGAAATGAATATTAAAATCTGGAGCGATTGTCTCTTACCCATAATCCATTGGATGGATAGCTAAGAACGCGCCCCTTCTTGCGGTTACACAGAAACCAAATCAATTACTCTCCAGTACTGTCACTGATCTAATAGTGAACGAAACCGCTAGGTACCACATTATCCAATATATGCTCACTATTCAATAAGGCACAAGGTCTAGCCACCCCAAGATCATATACACTGCATGGTAGTAATTAGGTTATATAATGGAGCATTACAGCTTGCGCTCATACGCCTTGTAGGCTGCAGCCAGCCTTGTGAGAGACATGCTGTCTGTCTCAAACACCACTCACCAGTAATATGGAAGAGATTAATCCTCAGTCAATAACCAGCTGCAGTACCAGTCCATTAGTTAGAAACTACCTTCAGATCCAGGTTGAGTTGGATGGTTGCCTAAATTACATGATAATTATCCCTGGTCACTAAGCCTAATGTTCTACTTTATATAAAATTTCATGTTATCCCATTTTGACTGTTTACCACCAAACAACAACACACCAGTCAGCCAATTGATCAACCGATCAATCAACCAACCGATCAACCACCTCGCCAACTAATGTGAGACTGCCATTGGTTGCACGCAACAATGAAATAGTTATTGACAATCTCTTTAGCCCGGAAACGAAACCACTTAAAACCTATTCAACAAAAGAAGATGAAAAACACTACCATAGAAAAGCCCAATTAAACCCAGCTGCCCATCACCAAACCATTTTGTAATGATGGAGTCCTTATGGTGTGAAGCTAATACATATCGCAGGGGCCCGAGAAATGGTGGATAACGCATCCAGCAGTGGCCCGAGAAATGGTGGGTAACGCATCGCAGGGGCCCGAGAAATGGTGGGTAACGCATCCAGCTTTGGACCAGGCGACTCGGGTTCGTCGTTTTGTGCTTTCTCCCTCGTCGAATTTCAATCGTGATATTAAATTAAGGAGACCCACCCGTGGAATACCAACTTTACAGGGCAAACCCTGGACCATCCTGGAAACAGGAAATTGGTTTTATGATGCCATCCATGTAAAACAAGATGAGTTTATCTTACATGCCGCGATGCTGGCATAATTCTCCTGGTACCAAAATAGTGTAAATCTTCTTAATTAAACGACTCTGGATGGCTTTTGCTTGATGGTCCAAACCAACATGGATGGCTAAGGATGGCTTGTGAATGTGCCAGACAGTGGGTAGCTTGCGCCGAGGCAAAACATACCTTTCGTTATGCTCAGACCTGTGGTTGGAGTTGGACTCTTTTCTAAACTCAGTCAATGGACCACCCAGTATTGCTGCGCTACCCCTCTGGCCGATGTAGACTAGATTAAACAAAACCTTAACATGATAATACCATCTTCTTCATGAGAACACCATGTTCTACAGATGTTGTGCTGTATTCAAATTGCCAATTAATCCCAGTTAATTAACTACTGAAATTACTAAATTACTGAAACACAGACTTTGATTTGATGAAGACAATTAAAAAAAACTTGAGTTGACCTTATGTGGCATATAAAGCAGGTGGTGTGGCGGCTCAAAAGATGAAATTCCATCCAAGGATGTCATTATTAATAAATCTCTCAACCACCAGACATACGCAATGGACAGGCCAACACTATAGTTAGCAGCTAGCAGCATGGCACATAAACATGGACGTTACACATGCAGTTATAGTGAGTTTACGTGACAGCGCCGGCCAGGCAGTGGGCGGTAAGCGGTCTTTAAGCATTAACGCTGGAGTGTTTACTCAAGTGGTGATGGTATATTGTCACCGATTGTGCTCCGCTGAAAACAGGCATCAAATAAGGTGCACAAGCAGTCACCGCTGTTATGTTAACTCCACTTTAGGGTGAAGATTTTGCAAAATATATGGCATTATTTCTCGAAAATAGTTTATTTCAATATTCATTATTCACACGCTCACACAAGTGAAGGTCACCCCTCCATATTCAGCATCCAAGTGCTTACAGAAAGTCAGCATAGGTGTGGTATACTTTGACAATAATCAGTCCGTTACCAAAATTTATAAAATAAGTAAGATTCATCACTCCACGCTAGGTTACCATCCCCCAAATTAACTAGTTATTTCAAGTGATATTGCCATTGTCACCCAATCAGTCTCCTTTTCTGGTCTCAAACCATTCACTGGACACTGGCATAAAGAGCAGAATGCCAATTGAGGTTAAGACTGTGACTACAATGTACAACCAAAAAAGCAAACGATCAATGATAATGGCCAGAAGTCTCCATTCGTCCCCTATCTGCCGTTGTTTCTCTTTCTCTCTTTGAAATGTCGCGTTTCTTCTCAATTCAGTCGCTATAAGTAACTCTAATTTAGTCTGACTGCCGTTTTCAGTGATTGGTGGTTTTCGCTGCGGAACCGATCTTCCAGCGAGCTCCATGATGTATGTGTAATTGTTCAAGGTCGTATCAGGGTGACAGTCCGGTCGCTCTGACATATCAGCAGGGAACATATCAGCGAGTACCTCATCTTTTACAAAGTTGTGTACTATACCCCTGATGCAAAGATAGCGAGCTATATGGTCAAATGCCAGATAGCGAATCCATTTAGGAACTTTTCGTTGACGAGGGCCAACATGGTGGATCTGCAGTATCATTATCGTGAAAAGAATTGAGCAGGAAGTGAGAGCCATTGTTATTGTCAGATAAATACCTACAATAAAACCCAACGTGAATAAACAACTCCTGAGCTTCAATACCAGGAGCTATGACTTCAGGGCAGGGCAGGGGTGTTTGGTTACATTATTTAATATTGAATTCATCCTTCGCTTTATTTTGTTTTGTGTTGTTTTCTGTTCTTTTGCTTCAGTTTGCTTCGTTTGCTTCATTTTGCTACCAAAGTTATTGTGAGTCTTCCTTCACAACTGACAAGGGAAGTCTAAACACAAAGGAGTAGTACCTCTGGTGATTACGGTGTGAATTAATTCAAATGACGTCAAGTCTATGGGAAACCTTTACATTCATTTTGTGGGCTGGAGTGTTCATTAAACCAAGGTATCAAAAACCTCACTCTGTTTGACTTACTGCTTATGACTATATATTGACTTACCAATGAGTGGAACTGATTCTGATGTTTTTGGCATACTTTCTGCCACAAGTAGCATAAAGACGGAGAAAGCTAGCAGCACTGTTATACCCAGAGTTATCTTCTCTCCGCTGTCAGGAGGCAGCCAGAAAGTCATCACACTCAATAATGCCAACCAGAGGCATGGGAAGATAATGTTGAACATATAGAATAAGACTTTCCGTTTTACCACAAAACGATAGACGATAAAGGGGTAGTCATCTTCGGGACAGCAGTCATATGTCACAGTGCTCCTATAAATAGGTAACAAGAAACTTTAACATTTGATAGCTGGTAGTAGTGGCTATAACTGATACAGACCTTAATTTTATTAAAAGGCCATTGTATATAGCTCATAGGGATAGCTCAGTGGAAGAGCGCTGAGCTCGTAATCATGAACATTAGAGTTCGAATCTTGGTTATGGATAGCTCCTGTCATGAATTTGAGCTCCTCACTGCTAATGCTCTAGATTGTAACTGGTAAATAAACTGACTCGGTGGTAGCATAAGCATAATTCACTATATCGCTATGAGTGGCAGCCCATCAAATATTGGTTCTCTGGTTCAACCAATAGCAAAGATAAATGATAACTCAATTACAGCAGACAACGGAATAGTAAAACAATGACATGCGATGCAGCAACAGCTGGCATCAGTGGATATGAATGAGGCTTAATAGAAGAAAACAAGGATAAATACATCACTATCAACTATGATGGATGACCTCCTGCATAGGTCATATGTATTATCGTAGACATAAAACGGATATGTACATCGTCTTATGGGGGTGTGACTTAGTGGCTCGTAACTGATGTTGAAGTTTCCAGAATCAAAACAACTTGTGGGTAAGATCATTCAAAAGGCTCTCCCAGCAGGGAATGGTTACCCACCTCCCTTCAGAGTTGCGAAAGGTGAAGGCAGTGAGGAAGAGAAAGAGTGGGGCCCCACCTCAATTACAACATTGGCGGTACAAATCGGCTCTTTAAAGGCCACATCTCCATACAACCTTTCCCGCTATTAATGACACGAAATCTCCCAGAATGGAACACACACACGCGCGCACGCGCGCGTTATTCGGATAGACCAGCTGTGCATATTTTTATGGCTATATGTATATGAATGGCATAGAATTAGATGTGACTTCGATATACCTGTTAAATGATATCTCTATGAGTTCCCATTCACCATTGGGTAGGTACTCCTTTAAATCGATCTCATCTCCTATGGCACTCATATTTAGCTGATTACCATCATACATCCAGGAGCTGAACTTCATATTGCATTCCTGTACATCAAATGGGAAGTATTTCACCTTGATTTTACAGGAAGCTTTAAATCTAGTAGGGGGTCCCCAGAACACCATTCCGTCATTAGACACAGTCAGCTTAGTCTTCATATTCTCTGAGTAATCCTCAGCACTGCAAAACATCAGCTCAGACTCAGTTTCATCATACAGATGGTTAATGGTGACGTACTATCAAATTTGGTTTAATTTGAAAACCTTATTTTACGAGGACAACTCCAGTAAGACCATAGGTTTCTTTTACATTAAGGTTCGTGGAAATTGGAGCAAAGTCAGGTGCCAGAAAGTCCGTGGTGGACAGTCCAGGTCAGAATCTAGGATATCACAAAAACAAAAGCTTTGTCAAAAATAACTATGAAGGAGTGTGCAGAACTTCACCAATACCATCCGCTAATAATTCCCCAACTTCCATCGAGAAGACCCGCAATAAGGACACTAGAGTACTAAATGACCTTGAGAGTCTAGTACTTTGAGTTGGTCTTTTAACTATTGAACTCAGTATAATGTTTAATGTAGACAACCTGATATTCAACCTTTGATGTCACACAAATGACATGAAACGTCAGAAAGAAATTAATTATGTCTAATGGTATTCCCTGACTGTGCATGCTTCTGAATTATCCAGTTTCAATCATATGCTAGTTGATACCCTCTCTGTTCAGTTCTCTGTGGATTTGAGTCAATCTAGTGTGCCAGATTGCATACCAAAATTTATAAATTTAATATTTACTCAAGCTAATTAATCAATTGATGGTCCAAACCA